>Ga0256404_1000149_pt1 | contig 169637 bp, 265 predicted proteins | sample RumenRJG_01DNA_FD_185990 | JGI IMG/M metagenome (GOLD analysis project Ga0256404, IMG submission 185990) | Bovine rumen microbial communities from Lethbridge, Alberta, Canada - RJG_01 | ecosystem: Host-associated > Mammals > Digestive system > Stomach > Rumen | place: Canada: Alberta...
AAAATCGAACGTTAAATAAAAATAACATTGTAACCTACAAAGATTCGTAACACAATCTTTTTAGATTAGAGTGCTATTTACTCTTGTGTTAAAAAAGAGAGACCCTTGACGAGTCTCCCCTTTTGAGAATATTTGCTTCTTCCATAAATATTTTGTTGTTATGGTGATAGTAATTGAACAAAATTCAAATAGAAATAGTAATTTTTTTGTTAATAGTTTGTTCATCGTTGTTGTCAGTTAACGGTGGATTTTGAGCAACAGAAATAATTGGACTTTTTTTGTTGTTATTAAAAGGACGTTTAATTGCAACGCTGTCACAAAATCTTTTCATGGTTGAACGATTAACGTGAAACAAGCGAGCAACTTCGGCATAAGTATTGTCTTGTTCAATAAGAGTTCTGATGACGTCCTGATGCGGAAGAAGTTTGTTGTTACTATTTTTACTACCTTTGGGTCTTCCAAGGACTACGCCTTGAGCTTTTCTTTCTTCGAGAGCTGCTTTTGTTCTTGCCGATATAAGAGATTTTTCAATTTCTGCGGAAAGACCAAAAGCAAAAGCGAGGACTTTGGATTGCAAATCATCTCCTAAAGTGAAGTTATCTTTAATTGAACGTACTATAACACCTTTTTCCATACAGAGAGAAAGTATGTTCATAATCATAAATAAACTGCGTCCAAGACGACTAAGTTCGGAGCAGATAATCCAATCGCCTTTTTTGACTTCTTTTAGGAGTAATCCCAATTTGCGCTTGTCAGGCGTTTTTCCGCCAGATACGGTTTCTTCAATCCAACCGTCAATCTCAAGTCCCTCATGTTGACAGAATTGAAGAATTTCAAAGCGCTGATTTTCGACAGTTTGTTTGTCAGTGGAAACTCTGATGTAACCATAATTCATAAGTTAGTGTCCTTTCAAAAGTAAAAAATAATGGGTAGCTAACTACTATTATAGTGCAAACTCTACAAAATTTCAAGGAGTTTAGCGTAAAGATTTAAATTTATTCAATAAATGAAAAGGAGATAAGTATAATTATGTATATTATTTCTGCAACTGCTAACGGTAGTGGTGGCTATCCCCCCCTTCAGGAGTGGCATTCTCAGACTTGCCCCACTGGTTATTATTTCTATCCAAATGAATATTTTGGTGTTTTCTATCCTCAAGGGAAGCGCGTCGCTGGCTTTGTAAAATATGAGGCTGATGAGGATACTAAGACTGTTACTTCCGTCACTTGGAACGACGAGGCTTATGACGCTTATGTTGCAACACTTCCTGACCCTGTTCTTGCCGCTCGTGAGAATAAGATTGCTGAAATGAGCAAGGCTTGCAATCAGACTATTGAAGCGGGAGTTGATTGTGAGATTGGTGGCTCTGTGAAACATTACAGTTTAACATCTAACGACCAAGCTAATATTACTAATATGTTTAACGCTATTCTTCTTGGTGCTGATGGCTATCCTTATCATGCCGATGGCGAACAGTGCTCTGAAATGCCAAAGGCTGATATTATTAAGCTTTACACTACTGCTCAGGCTTTCATTACTTCTCAAGTGACTTACAACAATATGCTTAAGGGTATGATTAATGAAATTCCTACTGAAGAGGAAGTTAATAATATTCATTACGGTGATAAGCTTAATGAGACTTGGAAAGCAAGGTATGACGCTGAGATGGGCAAAGCTGAGGCTCAGATGCAGAAGATTCTTGCTAATCTTCAGAAGCAGAGCGCTACTGATTCTACGGGGACTGAGGCTTAATTATGAATAACAAGTTGAGTAATTGGGTTCTATCCCTTTTGCTCTGGACTTGGGGTGGAACATTTTATTTCTTTTGCGAAGTTGTGTATAAAACATTAACTCACCATCCTGAAAGAATAAGCTGGACGATGCTTGTCCTTGCTTTGATTCTTTGTATTCCTTTAGAGAGATGTGGTGCTGAGTTAGTTTGGGAAATGCCTATATGGTTATAGTCTATTTGTTGTACTTTAGTTATTACTGTTACTGAATTTGTAGCTGGATTAATTTTAAATGTATGGCTTGAACTTGGCATATGGGACTATAGCGACCTCCCTTTTAATTTAATGGGGTAGATTTGCTTAGAATTTTCTGCTATTTGGCTTATTTTATCTGTTTTTGGTATTATTATCTTTGACTGGATAAGATATGTTATTCAAGGCGGAGAAAAACCTCATTATCATATTGGGATTAATAAATATTGTCAAGTATGCAAAACTCGCTTGGCTAAAATGAAAAGCGAGGGTTGATTATTTTGCAGAAAAATGTTAAGGGGAAGGTGTATTTTCTATCTGATGGAGAATACATCAAAATCGGGTTTACAACAAAAACAGTTGAAAAACGCATTAAACAATTATCCACAGGGTCCGCAAAGAAAATATTTTGTTTGGGATATTTTCAAGGAACAATGGAAGATGAATCTAAACTCCATAGGAGATTTGGCAAGTTACGCTTAAGAAGCGGAGGAGAATGGTTTGCCTCAGAATGGGAGTTAATAGATTATATTAATTAGGTTAATGAAGAAAAAAATGTTTTTGTTGGAAAAGATGAAAACAGGGTAATGAAATATAAAACATTGCCACTCTGAATAAAGGGAGTGCATTTTTTATGGATTATATGAGAAAAAGAGTTGCGGCTTTGCTTTCTGTAAAAAGCATTGTCACAATTCTAACTACAATTGTTTTTTGTTATTTGGCGATTGTTTAGATTATTTCTGGTGAACAGTTTATCGCCATATTTACCACTATTGTTGCTTTCTATTTTGGTACTCAGACACAAAAGATTTCTGATGCTGTAGAAAGAAATAGCGGAGGAGAGGAGTGATTCCATTGGCTACATTAGATAAAAAGACCGAAGATAATACTACTGAAATTACAGTTAAGGTAAAAACGCCCACAATGAAAAAGTGGGGTTATGCAAGTTGGACCGTAACTATTGTTGTGACTCTTGTTACAATTTATTGCTGTGTAATGGGCCTTGGTGATACTTCAACTCTTGGTACTCTTTGCGCTTTATGCTGGGGCGAAACTGGCGTTTATACGGGTTGCTATGCTTATAAGTCTAAAGCGGAAAATAAACTTAAGATTACACAAGGTTTCATTGCTGAAACTGCCGATAAATATGGCATCGAGGCCATCACCCCCATTATTCAAACAATTTTGGGAGACTGACGCTTTCTCTATGTTATAAGAGAGAGTGAGATAAGAACGTTCGTATCTTGTTAGCGGCCTTGAAGCCTATCTCCTGCTTCGAGGTCGTTATAGAGGATATGAAATGGATTCCTCAAAAATAAAAAGATAAAGGTTAAAAGGGCAAATTAATGCTGGTTTATAAAATCATAGGAAATTTTAATCAAGATGAACGTCTTGTAAAAATATTTGATAAATTAAAAGAATATTTTTATTTTGTTTATGCCGATGGGGTGCTTTATATTGCTGTAGCCAACTATGTAAATAGAGAGCAAGCTTTAGAAGTGTTAAAGAAAACTTTAAAACCTGCCAAAGATTATTTTACTATTGAAATCACAGAAGATAATCTGGGAAAAGAAACTCCTTTTTATTAGGATTGGTGTAAAGAAAATCTTGTTCGTATTGATAGACAACGCTATGAAATTGAGAATCAAAAAAAATTAAAGATGGCTATGAAAGCTATTGATATTTTTGAAGAAAAGATGCAAGAATCTTTGAAAGAAAATGATAGAAAGGAGGAATGATTTTTTCGAATGGACGAAAAGAAAAAAAGGGGTCGCCCCAAGAAAAAAGAGCCAGAAGTTAGTTCTGTTGAAAATGAGCAATCTAAAACTATAAATATGTCTTCTGAACAAGTTAGAGAAGAAAAAATTACTTTATCTCAAGTTCAGGAAAGATGGCAAAGAGTTTTTAGTGCCTACGCAAATTCTGATTTTAAGACGATTGCTGCAAATTGGAATGGCGCTTGGAGCCAACTCAATAATCCATTTTTGCAAAATGCGAGGATTAAGCAAATCAATTCTCCTGCTAAGAAATTAGACCAAGAAGTTGTTCAAGATGCTTTATCTAATCCTGAAAATAGTGAAAAGCCACTTATGCAACTTAGTATGTGGCTCTATTATACGAATTATGTATACAACCTATTAATTAAATTGAACCGTGATACAGCAAAGTATAATTGGTATTATCTCCCTTAGTATGTTAAAGAAGCTGATTTAAAAAAAGATGATTTTAAAAAAGAAGCTGAAATGGTTGATAAGGCTATTAAGTCTTTTGAGCCTAATTTAACATGGAAAACTGTTACCACTCAAGTAAGTCTTGAGGGTAAAAGTAGCTATCTTACAAGATTAAGTTATGATAAAGATTCTGTTGATTTTTGGAGTTTGCAGAAATTAAATACAGACATGATTAAAATGACTGGATTTGGTAGTAGATAGAAATTTATTGCAAGCTTTAATATGATGATTTTCCTGCAACCTGCTTATAGTGTTGACCAATATCCTCAGTTTATTAGAGATACTTGGGCAGAAATGCTTGAGGGTGGAATTATCATTGAGGACAAAAAAGGTAACAAGAAGGTAAATCCAAGAGCTAAATTGCCTCGTGGTGGTATTCTTGAGAGTAAGGGAGATGCTTATTTCTATTGGGTGCAACTTCCTCAAGATTTGTGTTACACTTTCTATAGTGATGGTGCTCATCCTAATATGTTACCTGATGCTATCGGTTTGTTTAATGACTTAAATGAACTTGACGATTATCGTTGGTTACAGGCTAATTTGTTAAGTAAGGGTGTTACGAGTATTCTTACTGCTGAAGTTCCTTTGGTTTAGAAAAAATAGACCACGTTCATAGTAATATGTTCGAAAAATTATCTATCGAAATGCTGGAAAATCCTAAAGCTTAGTCAACCTTAAAGGGTTCTGAAAAGAGAAATAATGACTAAGATTCTTCTATGGTTAAAACCTACGGAAGAGAGTTACTAAATAAAAAATAAAACAAAAAATAAATAAGAGGGGAGGAATATTATGACTTATGCAATGTATATAGAACCTAACGAAAATGAGTCGTATTAGGATTATATTAACAGGTTGAAAACAATTAGAAATTTAGGAAAGAAAAACAGACCTGAAAATATTTATACTGAAGGCCATCATATTCTTCCAAAATGCATGGGAGGAAAAGATAATAAAGATAATATTATTATTCTTTTCCCTGAAGAACATTATTATTGTCATAAACTTTTGGCAATAGAAAATCCAGACGTAAAATCTTTATAGTTTGCGTGGTGGTTAATGTGTCACAAAACGGACGGGGATACAAAACGATATTACAAAGTAAGTGTTAAAGATTATGCTGAAGCGCAGTCTCGTGCGGCTTTATTGAGTTAGCAGATGAATGGGAAACCTGTCGTAGAATTAATTGCTGGCACTATCTATCCAAGTGCGGAAGAGGCCGCTCGCCTATTAAAAATTATTCAGGCATCTAATATTACTGCTTGTTGCAAAGGAAGAGCTAAATCTGCAAACGGTTATCAATTTTGTTATTTAGAAGATTATTTAACGGGGGATTATGAAATTAAAACCAGAGGTAAGAATAAAAGAATAATAGATATTGATACGGGAGAAGTGTATGAATCTGCCAAAGAAGCGTCTGAAAAATTAGGGATTAATATGATAAAAATAAGAGACGTATGTAGAGGTATCCGAATTACTACAGGGGGACATCGTTTTGCATATCAAGAGGATTATTTATCTGGCAATTATAGTCCTAAATTGAAAAGTCGTCCTTATCGTCTAATATAGGAAGTCGAATCTGGCAAGATTTACGACAACGCAGGTGATGCGGGTAGAGATTTAAATATTGACTCGTCTGGTATTTTGAAAGTTTGCAAAGGGAAATTAAATGCTATAAAAGGGCATAAATTTATTTTTTATTTAGAAAATGTAACTGAAATGGACAATCAGCAGCCAAGCTCTTAAATGAGAAGGCTCAACGACTATCCCTTTAGGGGAGTAGGTTTGACTTCATCAATCAAACCGAAGTGGTAGACATCTATTTAAATAGATGAAGATATAGTCTGCACACAATAGAAATATTGTGGTTACGAAAGTAACGGTATTGAGATTGATAATCTCAGGAATTTAAATATTCTAATACTAAAAAAATAATAATGGAAAGACCCGAGTGCGGGTAAGGATTCTACAGCAATTAGCGCAGATACAGTAATGGGCTATAGTGACCTATTTAATTCCAGCGTATCTTCTAATATTATGAGCTTTTTTGCTCCCTTTAAAGAATTTGAATTACATACACTTGAAAATCAACCTGAGAATATGGACATTATTTATGACCGTACTCGTGATTTGATTGCAACATCTGGCAATTCTGCTCTTATGAGTATTACTGATAAGCCCAGTATTGCATCTGTTAAGGCTGCTCAATATATTCAAGAGTCTCGTATTGATTATATGGTTCGTCAATATGAAAGCTATATGAATTATATAATTAATAATACTCTTGGTTTAAAATATAAATGGAGAATTTATCTTTGGGGTGGTATTTTCACTCATAATGAGGAAACTAAACAACTTAAAGAATTGGTGTTCTCTGGTGTTGAGGGGATGTTCCCGAAACTGCTTTCTGCTATGGGAATGAGTGTCCTTGATTATTCTACTTCAACTTCTTGGATGAAAGAACTTAATATTAAAGTTGAAAAGGTTCTCGCTCAAGAAAATGTTGAAGAGTCGAATAGGCTCGCGTTAAAGACCGCAACAAACAAAATTTCTGCTAAAACTACAACTACAACTTCTGAGGAAAAGGTAACTTCTAAAGATAATGTTGGCAGACCTAAACTTGATGAAGATGAAATCACAAACGATTCTACTGCTACTTCTGCGGACAATGGGACTAATGTTTCTGACATCAAGGAATTTAGCGTAGCTAAATGTGCTATTTGTGGCAAAGAGCTGGATTATGGTGAAGAAGGTATTTGTGACGAATGTTTGGAAGAAAAATATGATGAGCGTATTCGAGAAGTTATGGGCATAAAAGGTGAACAAGACAAAGAGGATGAATAAAAATGAAACAGATTAAAAAAATGGTGGTAGAAAATAAAGATGTGTGTGTTCACGACTTAAATTGTGAAAATAATACTCTTAGAATTCTGCCTAAAAGGGTTATGACTGTTCCTCCGACATTAATTTGCGTGTGTAAACTTTGCAATCAAGGTTTTAAGTTTGTGCAAAATAGTGACGGTTCATATAGTGAAGAGTAAGTAAAAATGTAGGAAAGGAGTTAAGTATGGTTAAAAATAATTTTACCCCAGAAATAAAAAAACTGTGCAATGACTTATTAACTTCATTTTTTCAGATGAATCAAGACTGCGATAATATTGCATATGCTTTGGATAGCTATCTCGAATGCCCTAAAGCTTCGAGTATTTATCATCTAAAGTTTGCTCATATTTGGCCTTCAGATACTTTCGCTGACCATTGGAGCGAAATTCTTGTAAATGAAGGCATCGTTCCTCACAGGGGTTCTCAAGCTGGAAACGATGAGGAATATACAAATATAGTAGATGCTTTTGAGGATAATTATCGCAATGTTACAACCCTAAAAGATTCTGTTCTTAATGCTATTGAGATTTTAGATTATGAAAAAGGTTGTAAGGTTTTGGTGCTGGAACTTGAAGAGTTTGCTCGTATTATGAGCGGACTTGTTCATCAAAGTGATATTTGGCGTGGAAAAGCAAAAAAATATCTAAATGATGGCAAGGTCTATAAATTCGACATTGATTTTGAAGATTTCACTGTGATTTAATAGTTGGGACGATTATTAAGGGAAGGAGGAGATTAGCTTGGATTTACTTCAATTGAAGGATTTACTTTCCAACTCTGGTTGGGGTTTAATCATACTTCTCACTTTAATTCAAATCGCTCCCATTAAAATCAATCCTTGGAATTCTGTGCTTAAGTTTTTAGGCAGGTTGATGAATGCTGAATTAAATGAGAAAATGGATGGTTTTAAAAGGGACTTAAGTGGCGTAAAGGAAGACATTGGAGGCATGAAAAGAGATGTCGCCACGTTGCACAGCGACGTTGCTTTGGTTAAAACAGACGTTAATACTATGAAAAATGATATAAACGGTATAGGCGGAAAAGTAGATAAATTAAGAAATATTGTTGATGAAAATGAAGCCAAACAAGCCAGAGCCAGAATTTTGCGCTTTAGTGATGAACTTTTAAATAATATTCCTCATGGTGAAGAACATTATGTTGAAATTTTAGGATGCTGTGATAACTATGAAGAATATTGTTCCGCTCATCCAAATTTTAAAAATAGTGTGGCAGTAAATAGTATTAACGAAATAAAGAAATCTTATGAAGAACATAGACAAAAGCAATTAAACAAACTAAAAGAAAATTAAATATGTTTTATATAAATATAAGTAAGCCTTACTCCAAAATTATTCCTGAGATGGATGTTTATTACGAAAGGTGGATGAACGTAATAAAAGGTGAGTTTTATTTTTGAGGAAAGGAGGGAAAAGTTATTGAACGAAAGTAAAAAGAAATTAACTTTTGAACTTTCTCCTGAACAACTCCGCATTAAAACGCTTTTAAATAAGGAGTTTTTAGCAGTTGATATAATGGCCATTTCAAATGTTTATCCAAATCGCAATAAGAGTTATTTTACAGAAGATTCTATGAGGAATGCTATTCCTACGTTCTATGAGAAGCCTATTCTTGGTGCTTTTGATACGTTAAAAGAAGATTATTTAGGACATAATACTTCTTTAATTCATGACGAATATGGAGTGCATGAAGATACAACTGGTGGCCGCAATGAAGTTCCGCTTGGTCTTGTGCGTTCTAAAGACCGTGTTGAATTGATTGAAAAAGATGGACTTAAGTGGATTTCTCTCTCTGCTGCACTTTGGGTTAATTATTCTTATCGTCAAGTTAAAAAGCTTCTGAAATCAAAAGGTAAAAAAGTATCTGTTGAGGTAGAAGTTACTAAGTCGCATATTGATAATGATGGTATTGAAGTTATTGATGAATTTAGCCTAATGGGTATTACCATTCTTGGCTCTGATTATACAGAGGCTATTCCTAATGCGAATATTTCTATTCCTGAACTTGAGGGAACTGAATCTTATCAGATGCGTAAGAAGAGCTTAACTTTTGCTTATCAAGAACTCGATAAGTCTCTTGGTATTACTCCTGAATCAAATGATAATTCAAATATAAATAAATCAAATTTCTCCGATTCTCCTATTAATAACGAAGATACGGAAGAAATTAAAATGGATAATGACGAGAGAGGAGGAGAAACAGTTCCAATGTATACGCTTAATGAAAAAAGACAGATGTTACAGGATTTCTTAGCCAATGATAATCGCTATGTCTGGGTTGTGGATATAAGCGAAACCGAAGTTTATTATGAAATTGAAGGCGAAGGCACTTTTTCCGCGCCTTATTCTATTGAGGTTGGTGAAGACGGTAAAGCTGTTGTTTCTGTCGATGAAAGCGCAAAACAGCCTGTTGTTCATTCTTGGAAAAAGTATACAGAGAATGAAACCGAGGCAGAAAAAGAAAACTTTGAGGAAAAGACTAATGAGCCTGAAAAGGAAAAAGAGTCTTGTGAAAATAAAGAAGTTGAAGCCGAAGATAAGAAGGAAGAAGAGTCTACTGACGAAAAGAAAGAAGACGAATCTGCTGAGGAAAAGAAGTGTGAATCTTGCGAGCCTGAAGAGGAATGTAAAATGTCTGAGGATGAGTGCAAGATGAGTGAAGATGGCTGTGAGTGTGAATCTAAGGAAGAGTGTGCTGAAAATTCCGACGAGGAAAACAAAGAATGCGAATCTGCTTCTGAAGACGAATGCAAGATGTCTGAAAATGATGAGTGCAAGATGTCTGAGGATGAATGTAAGATGAGCGAAGACGATAAAGATGATAAGGATGAAGATGATAAGGGCGATGATTCCGATGAAGATAAGAAAGAGGAAGATTCTGCCGAGTCTGTTGGCGCTATTGAAAAGTGCTCCGAGGAAATTCCTAATGAGCCCGAAAAAGAGCAAGTTGTCTTTACCGTTGGAGATAAAACTTATACGGAGGATGAATTCAAAGCTGAGTTCGTCAAGATGAGTGAGATTATTGCTGATTATGAGGCAAAATTTGCCGCTACTAAGAATGCAGAAATCTACTCTTTTGTTTGTTCTGTTATCGACAGTGAGGAAGACCTTACTGCTGAAAATAAAGATATTATTAAAAATGCTATGAAAGAGAATTGCGATAAGAGCTCCTATAGTGCAAATGAGACTGCTCAGGAAGCCGCTGAACATCTTATTGCTGATGCTCTTTATCAGCAAAAAAAGATGGCTAAAAGCTCTAAAGTTGGAAAAGACTTTAGCGTAAGCATAATCAAAGAGACTTCTACTGTTGTGGCTAATACTGCTAAGAATAGTATGGAGGATTTGAAGAATGCTATTGCAAATCTCAATAAAATTTAACTATAATAGGAGGAAATAATATTATGAAATTCATCGAGAAAATCCTGATGGCTTCCGAAGATGTTCAGAGCTATCTCGTGACTGGTCGTTGCGAAAACGAGCTTGCCGATGGTTCTATCGTTACTATTGGCGACCTCTGCGACCATGCTGTTTATAAGAATGTTAAGGATATGAATGCCCGTAAGCTTACCGCTGGTTATACCAAGGGCAAGCGCTATGGTATTGTTGACTATGTTGGTGTTTCTCAGGGTACTATTGTTGGCGTAGTTTATCGTATTGGTAGCAAGATTTGCGGTCTTCCCGTTCCTGCTAATGAGAACACTCGCGTTCGTATTCCTCAAGTCGGTGATGAGTTCTACCTCGCAGATGACAACTTCTCTGTTGCTCCCGTTGCTGGTACTGTCTACACTGGTTCCGCTGATGGTTCTTATGTTGCTGGTACTGAGGGTGAGGGCTTTACCTTTAAGGTTGAGTATGTGACCGATAAAATTATGGGTCAAGTCAATGCTGGTAAGAAGGCTTACTGCACCGTTCTGTCCGTCTAATCCTCGCGGATAGATGAGATGGTTTTGAATATATACTTAAAAAGATTAGATTAAGGAGGATTATGTTGTTATGAAACACATTTTTAGCTACAATAAGTTCAACGATGAAGCTCTTGACGGCATTGTTGAATCTGGTTATGCTCTGACTCAGGCTTTCCTTGAGGGCAAGGGCAATACTCATGAGTATTCTGAAGCTAACAAGCAGTTCAATGAATCTCTCATGAAGTTCTGCGCCGAGGGCAATGTTATGAATTACAATGGTCTTGAGGATATTAAGAATCCTATGGTTCACAAGAATAGCTCCTTCCTTGAGAAGTTCGATGTCGTTCTTGCTCAGATTCTTACTCCCGTTATTCCTACTGTTGTCGCTTCTGGCTATGACCAGCTCTATGATGTAACTCAGGTTGGTTTCGGTGACTCCGCAGCTTTCCAAGTCGAGAGCAATGAGCTCTTCATTGTTAATGACCTTGCTGAAGGTATCCGCAATGGTGCGCAGCAGACTGCAAGCAACACTGAATACACCATTCAGGCTCAACGTCAGACCATTAGCCTCTATTGTGACTGGTATCATGTTGCTGCTGGTAAGCAGAATTGGGGTTCTCTTCTTGCCAAGGTTGGCGCTTCCTTTGCCGCTTATGTCATGGGTCGTGTCGCTAAGGTTATGTCCGATGTTATCACCACTGCTGGTGAGCACGGCATTGCTGGTTATATCGCTAATGGTATGACTGATGCTAACTGGTTAAATGCGTAACGTAAATAGCTGGGGTATATGGAAACATATACAAAAATAATACTCTTTTAAATGCTGGAATTTCTTAAAGCTAATTTAACTACAACATGATTCTGAAAAGAATGGGTGTGAATGTGGCGAAAGCTATAAAAATAAATTAGATGATATATGGATAAAACCTAAGTGTCGAAATAATAGATAACCAGCAGCCAAATTTTCAAAAGAAATTGGTTCAACGACTATCTTCGCAAAGAAGAGTAGGGTAAAATTAATCAACTTATCCGAAATGGAGAGCATCTGAAAAGATGAAGATATAGTCTAAACTTATAAGAAATTATAAGGAGTTTTAACTCGGAACAGAGATTGATAATCTCAAATTTAACAATCTTTAATTTTGAAAATGCTAAAAGAAAATCAATTAATAGAAGTCTCTTTTTGCCCATCTGTTATTGAATGGTATCGTTCTTTAGGGTATGATAAAAAATTGAATGAAAAATTCTTTGTTAAGCCAGACGAATTAACGCCACGGAGTAATAAAAAGGTTATTGCTGTGTGTGACAGATGTGGAAAAGAATATAATAAAAAATATAGAGATTATTTAGATAATTTGGATAAAAATGGTGAGTTTGTTTGTGTTCATTGTCTCAATAAAGATGAAAGTTTTATTCAAGAAAAACAAGAAAAGATATAGTAGACTAATTTGGTTCGATATGGTGTAAAAAATATTGGAGAATCGAAAGCGGTAAGAGAAAAAATAAAGAAAACTTGTCTTGAGAAATATGGCACAGAATATACAACTCAATCTGAACAAATGAAAGAAAAATCAAAAAGTACCTGTTTAAGTAAGTATGGGGTTGAAAAGCCTTTACAAAACGAAACAATTTTTGCTAAATCCGTTGCCACATTAATGAGTAATTATGGAGTAGATTCTCCTCAGCGAAGCGATATTATTCGTAAGAAAACTGAGGAAACGTGTGTTTAGCTTTATGGCGAAAAAACACCGCTTCTTAATTAGGACGTACAAGAAAAATGTCGTAATACTTGTTTAGAAAATTGGGGCGTGGAATATTCTCTTTAGAATGAAGAAGTAAGAGAAAAAGGCAAGCAAACCATGCTTCAACTTTATGGTGTCGAAAATGCGCGGCAATCTAAAGAGGTTTAGGCAAAAATACGTCGAACTCTTTTTAAATTGGGTAAAACTCGTACATCGAAACAGTAGGAAAAGTTATATAATATTTTATCTAATTATTATGGACATTGCGAATTAAATTTTCCTTTTGCACAATATAGTCTTGATTGTGTAATAGAGATAAATGGGATTAGAGTTGATGTAGAGTATGATGGGTGGTATTGGCATAATCTTAATAACCAGCCAGAAAAAGATAAAATAAGAGATAACGAACTGCTAAAAAATGGGTACAAAATATTAAGGATTAAAGCGGGTAGAAATATGCCCGATACCGAAATACTTTTAAAAACTTTAGAAAATCTCATTAATAGTAAAAGTTCATATATTGAAATTGTTTTACCTGAATGGGTAGAAAATGTAGTAGACGACCTTAAAGAAAGGGAAAAAGATTGTTAAATTGTTTTAAATATTTATTGTGACTACGGCGCGTAACGTCTCTCTTGCAAATGGTGGTGCTCAGGTTTATGCTCTTGGTACTAACATTGCTCTTGCTGACGTTCTTCCTGCTGATGCTCAGTCCTTCCGTTATGGTGAGGCTGGTTCTATCGTTCGTGATGGTTATCTTCCTGAGTACAAGAAGATTCCTCTAATCGAGCTTGGTAATTGCCTCGTTCCTAACACCATCAACGGCACTCCTGAAGTTGTCCTTGATGATGATATTATTTATATGCTTCCTCTTGGCTTTAACAAGCCTGTCCACGTTGTCATGGAAGGCAATAGTGTTAGCGTTCAGCGTGACCCAATGTATGCCGCTGACCACACTTATGGCTTTACCGTTGATATGCGTCTTGGTGTTGGCATTGTAATTCGGAGCAAAATCGGTTGCATCCAGCTTCAGTAATTTTAAGCTAATAGCTTAAAGTAAAGAAGAAACTCCGAAAGGAGAAATAAAAGATGATTTTTATTCATTAAGATAAAATCATAAATTTATACAGATTTAAAAGGTTTAAAAGGAGGATACTTGAAAATGGCAGTATCTAAGAAAAACAGTACAACTACTAAAACTGAAAAGGTTGAAGTTCAAATTAATGAGCCCGCTGTTGCGGAGGTTTCGGCTTCCGCAATAGCAGAGGCAGAAAAAACCTCCGCAAAGCAGGAACAGCCTTCTATGGCTGACCTTATGGCAATGTTTGCATCTATGAAAGAATCTATTGATTCTCTTAAGACAGATTTGACAAATGCTAAAAAGGAAAATGAAGAGCTTAAAGCTCAGATTGAAGAAGCAAACACAAAGGTTGAGGAGGCTGAAAAGAAAGCCAGTATGATTCCTGAGCCAAAAGATTCCACTGCTGAAAGCACTACTAATCGTCTTCTTGACATTATTGCAAATCGTAAATCTGAGAAAGAAGTTGTTCTAATCCATAATCGTGAGATTATTGGTGGCGGCTCAACTGCTCTGCGTTTGACTGGTCTTTCAATTGATTTCCATACTTTTGGCGAGCAACGTCTTCTTAGTTGGCAACAATTCGAAGAGTGTGTTTCTAAGTATCGTCGTTGGTTTGACAAAGAAATCATTGTTCTTGGCCCTGAATCTGCGGATATTGCGGAGCGTTATAATGTGCCTTGCTTGAATCGCGATGGTAAGCGTATTATTACCAAGGAAGACCTTCGCACACTTTATCGGAAGCCTGAACGTGAGCTTGAAGACTTTTATCAAGACCTCACTGATGAAGATAAGGACTTTATTTGTTCTTATTGGCTGGGTAAGTGTTATAGTGGAGACCAGAACTATATTAATCGCGGAAAGATTGAGATTCTAAATCGTCTCAACCCTAAGCACCCCTTTACAAATTATATTGTAGAGATGAACTTTAAATCTATTCAGTAAAATTAAAAGGAAGGAGGATTAAAATATCTGTGGGTATTTTATTTAGCGATATTTATAAAAAGGCAATCGCCCTCTTTGATGACCCGAAGATAACTCGTGCTTACGAGACGAATCAACTTCAATTTTATAAATTGATGTATACTTACTTGCAGAATGCGATTGCTATGTTTGACAATCCTCTTTCAGTATCGTTGCGTTTATCTAATTATAAAGAACCAAATGGCACAATGGAAGTTTTTAATGGGGATGGTGTAAATAAAGTATTTACACTTGACCCCGATTTTGAGATACTTGATAATAGTGTTTACTACTATATTGAAGGAGAAGCTGTTGTCCAAGCTAAATTAGATAAGGAAAATCGCACTGTTGAATTTCCTGATATTATTCCAGAAGGACAGCAATATTCCATTGAACAGTATTATATTGGTGAATTTACAGATGAATTTAAAGACTTTAATAATAATGTGCAAGGCAGTAATGCAGTTGCGATAGGATATATTAAAGACATCCTCGCTCGTTTGCTTGTAAAAGCATGGGCTGAGGAAGAAAGAAATATGCTGTTAGATATACGCAATATTATGCAAGATAGCGACTTCAAAATTATGTCAAATGACCGTATTTTAAAAGCTAAAAATGAATGGATAGCTCAAATGAATGAAGAAATTGCAACATATCAAGGAAGGTTGGCTTGGATGATTCGCTTTATGCGGGGTTCAAGTTATTTGGGAAGGGGATAAAACGAATGGAAGAAATGGAAAAGATAGAAAATAATTTTAAAATTGTTTTGTCCTTAGATGAAAAGATTAAATGTTTAGAAGAACTTGTAGTTCGTTTAAAGAAGATTCTTTATGTCTATGACCGTTCTTTAGAACCTGACTCAAAATATAATTATCGCATTTATTGCGGTGGCGTTGCCATGTATATTTCTTCAAGCAATTATTTATTCAATGGCGAATTAGTTAGTGTTGTTGTTAATATGACTTCAATTTTAAATAATAAATTGGAGAAAACGCAAATTAAAAAGCTTGTTTTTGACTCTGTAAATTATGTTGAGTTCTTACTTTCTTCTTACAAGGATAAAAAAGAGTCTGATAAGGAGTGAGTTATGGCTGTAATTAATACAACGAATGTAATAGATAGCTCCATGTATTTGAAAGCAAAACTCCCAAAAAACATGGTTGGAGAAAACTATTATATTGAAAATTTACAGGATAAGAGAAACAAAGATTGGGCATATAGATATAATGTGGTTGGGATTGAAGAAGAAATAGCTAAACCCTTGAAGTATACTTGCGAACTTCCCGCTTATACACCTGTGGATGTGGTAATACGTTCTGTAAAAGGTGAAAGAGGAGAAGACCTTAGTACAGATTGGGAGGAGCTTAGTTTCCGAGATTTAAATTATCCAATTGGTGTAGGCAAAAGGTATAGATTTTCTCTTGATTTTCCAGACATGACAAAAATGACAGAGGATGAAAAGCATTATGATACAAGTGTTTGGCTTGCGATTAATGAAAATCCTGTTGCTCCACGGAGGAACTGCGTAGTTCGTAGGTGCAATGGAAATATTGCATTGGTAGGTTCTCCTGACAGGTCTTACCAAAATATTACCGAAGCAAGATATGAACCATGCATTCAAGTAACCGAACTTAGATATATGAACAAATATTACAATCAGACCCTTGTAGTTCCACAGGCAGAATGGTATGTATATTTGCAGTTAAATTATTTTACTAACTTTATTAAAATCAATGATAGATTAATTCTGGGTTTAAGTGATGTAGAAGACAGAGAAAATAATTCTGTATATCAAGTGAAGGCTGTGGTGAAAGCTAATTCTCAAAAAACTTTTGCTCGAAATAATCAGACGAGTATAGAAGATATACCGTTGATTATTTTAGCACTTGATAAAGATGAGGCAGCAGATGGAGACGATTTAATAAATCGCATTCCCAATCAAGCTCCTCTTTATAAAGTTGAGCAAGAGAATCCTGTCTATGAATATTATATCGAAATGGAAAATGCTGAAACCGAAGAAACAGTATAGCCCGATGTAACAACTGACCTCATGTTAGGAGAAATGGCGGAGTTTAGAGTTTATCTTGCTTTTAACGGCGAAAAAGTTGATGGCAAACATAAGTTTGTTTTTGAGGCTAAATTGGGAGGAATTAAGCAAGAAAATTGGAATAAATATTTCAAATGTAACTTCGATGAAGAAACTTGCGTATTTACAATTAAGAATCTCAAACAATGCAATAGAGGGGTTGTTAATGTGGAGTTAAGATGCGTCGATGAAGATTTGACTGCTCAAGCATAGCCCGTTATTCAAAATTATACTTTTAAATTGGGAGGATTTTATTAATTATGTTAGATAATACTTTTGCTCCTAATGCTCGAAACCGTTTTGTTACGCTTGATGGAATTGAGGATAGGATTATTTATTATTTACTGTCTCCCAATAATAAGACGGAAGAAGAGTTAAAAGCTACTCACACGATATGGAAACTTTTAACTTATAATACGGGAGATGCTTTAAACAAGAAATTGCCCACTTATAAAAAAGTTGTGGGTTTGATTGCGAATGATGATATAACACAAACGGATAAGAGGATTTTTAGAAGTCCTCATTTTGAAGACGCTTTTTTGACAGAGGCAACTTTGCTTAAGGTCTATATAGATGGTATTATTCCTAAAGACCCATATAAAGCAGTTGTTAATGTCGGTATAGATATTATCACTCATAATAAGTGTATTAATATAGCTGCTAATGAAGAAGACAAAGGTTTGCCCATTGATATTGTTGATGGTGTTGAATACTATGTCGAGACTAAAAGTAGAATATCTGTTTTAACACAAGCTATAATTTCTTTGCTTAATGGTGCTAATGTTCAAGGTGTTGGATTGATGGAATTTTCTGGAACGATGAGTCGTTTTCAGCAAGCTCAATATGGCATTTGGAATAATAGAAACTTTGAAGGAATTAAAGTTGTAATGGGTTGTTGGATGAGTGGGGTGTCTTAATAAGACATGATAATCTCAAAAGAACTCGAACAAAAGATAACTGTTTACGAGCAAGCCTACTTTTAGACAGACGACCCAGTACCTTTTAAGGGAGGGTTAAAAGTTTATCCTGTTATGGCACGAGATTATTATAAATTTTATAGCACTCTTGGTTGTTTAACATAGGATAAAACTGTTAAAAAAGTTAAATATGTTGACGAAAATGGAATTGAAAAGGAAAAAGAAGTTGCGAATCCAGAAGGAATTGCAATGAGCTATATGAATTATTTAATTAAACAAATGGAAGATGAAAAGATTGGTGGATTTGTAACCAGTCAAGTGATTCGGATATTTGAACTTTGTTTACATGAAAAGAATCGGCTATATTGTCCTAAATGTGGGAAGAAGATAGAAGACGAAGAGATTGCAAAAAAGTTAATAGAATTAGATAAAGAAATAGCTAATCTTGGAGAAGACATTTCCGATGAAGATAGATAGCTTAAAAGACTGTAGATGTTACAATCGCTTAGTGTTTGTGAATGTGGTGGATAGATGCGTGAAGTTTATAGTATTAAGAACGAGAACGGGTAGAAGAATTTGATGATAAAGAATGTAGTTTTAACTAATAAGGATTTAGAAGAACTTACCGCAATTATCACACATTATAATATTTTAGGGTATGATGGAGATAAATATGTAGACCCTAACTTGAAAAAAGATTTAGAGTTAAAAAAGGAATTGGAAAACAAGAACTATACTGCTCCAAGTCTTGAAAAACAAATGACGGGAATTTGTATTAGTGCTCCATATACTTTTGATAAATTAATGAATGAAGTAACACTAAGAAAATTAGCTTTAATGTTAAAAATGATAGACTCTCAAAAGATGTATTATGCTCAAGTCCAAGCTTAGATGACAGGATTAGTTGATTTTAAAGGGAAACAACCTACTCATTGGCTTTGGGGAGATGATAAGAAAGATATGTCTAAAGAGATTATGACTTTGAATGATATTCAAAAGAAATTTGCTGCTGTAACGTAAGAAGTTATAGTAATTATAAAATAAGGAGGATATACTATGGTTTTTATTGCTGGTGTTGGCCACGCAGTCATCATGGATGGCGAACGTCTTGTGGCTACTGCTAATACTTTGGTCGATAGTTCCATTACCATTGGCCTGACTATGGAAGATGTCAAGGGCGGTATGGGCAATAAGCTCTATGGCCGTTACGCTCACGATGCTACCTTTGGTCTTAAACTTACTGATGCTATGTTCAATCTTGAGTATCTTGCCATGAATACTGGTTCTGACATTGAGCTTGGTGGCGATGTTTTTGCTACTGGTAAGATTAAGTCTGACGCTCAGAAGAAGATTGTTCTTCCTCAGACCGCAGTTCCTGTTTTCGGTGGTGAGAATGCTAAGGTTGTTGCTTATGCTTTCGAGTCTGGTACTAATGCCACTTATGTTGCTTATGAAGTTGCAAAGGCTGATAATAGCATTACTGTTGAAAAGGCTTCTACTGAATATTGCCTTCGTTACATGATTCACAATGACTATGCTTCCAAGATGGTCATTAGCTCCAACTTCATTCCTAAGACTCTTAGCATTATTTTGACTGCCAACCTCTATTCAGGCGGTTCTTGTGATTTGGAGACCTCTACTCTTGCTGGTTCTATCCAGATTAAGATTTATCGTTTCATGCTTAACGGTAATCAGGACTTCTCCATGACCGCTACTGGCGTGGCTCAGACCTCTTTGGAGGGTACCGCTCTCGCGTATGGTTGCCAAGGTTGTGACGGTGATGGCGCTTATGCTGAGATTACTCAGGTTTTCACCAATGTTTCTGCTGACAGCTTCTCTGCTCTTATTGTTGAGGATGCTGAACGCACTGCTGCAAAGGGTGACAAGCTTCCTATCGCTGTTTATGCTTGTCCCGTTGATGGCGCTCCTATAAAGCTTGCTAATAGTGACATTACTGTTGCAACTGGTGAGGGTTATACTTATGCTGATGGTGTTATTACGATTAGCAATAGTGCTACTGGCGCTCTTAATATCGCTATCACTGCTGCTAAGTTCCCTGCACTCTCTGCTTCTCTTAAGGTTACGGTTGCGTAATTAAGAAGGAAAGTAAAAGAATAGGAGAATTAAACTATGCTCTGTAATTTTGCGGAGTATAACAAATTCAGACGCTTAATATGCACATTGGGGGAGGGTGAAACTCCTCCAATGTGTCCATATTAGAAATATTGTCATTTATCTAATGCATGGGAAAACTCTCCTGCAATGAATAAATGCACTAAAAGGAGTAATCAATATATGGACGAAAAGAAAAATAAGAATTATTACAAAAAGCCTGAAAAGGTTGCTCTTGAGTCTAAGGCTGAGGAAGTCCTTGAAGTGAAGAATGAAGTTGATGAAGAGATTCCTGTTGCAAAGGAAGAAGTCTTCGAGGAAAAGGAAGCCATTGTTGAAAAGAAAAAGAATACCATTAAAGGTAAGGTTCGTTGTGTATTTGACAATGGTGATATTGCCGTAAATCTTGACAACGGTGAATTTGTTATGAAGTACGGTTATCCTAATGCAAAAATAGGCGATATTCTTGACTTCGAGATTTAAGAGAAGGTATTAAGTTTTACAAAGAGAGAGGATGCACATAGTAAAAACTGTTAACATTCTCTCTTTTTTTAAAGTTTAATACCAATAAAAGTTTGGTTTTATTTTCCGTTTAAAATGGATATATTTTTAAGGAAAAATTTTCTTGACAAACACAAGATATTGTGTTATAATTCACCTAAACTCAAGAAAGAGACAATAAATCTATCGGATTGGGAAGTGTAAATTTGACTGAATGAACTATCTGGATTTTCCAGAAAGTTGAAAAGTTGATTTGTAATTCAAAAGGTTATGGCTATTGTATTGGTCGCACGGCCCGAATTGGTAGTAATCTCTTCTTTGTGTTTGATATAATTTTATTTTATATTTTTCATTTTTTATTATTTTTTAATTCTATTTTTTAATTTTTGGAGGATTTTTATTATGTATGATTTGATGAACGCTGTAAATTCCATTTTTGATGATAGTCTCTTTTTCCCTTCTATGAGAAATATTCGCTTTAATACGGATGGTGTACTTGATATGCGTCCTGCAAAGTGGTATATTTGGAAGGAAGATGAGGGAGATAAAGATTCTAAGATTCCTGTAACTAAGGGTGTATATGCTGTAGTTAAGTGTCTTGGTATTGCTGAAGAAGATGTTTCTGTTAGTCTTAAGGACGATTGCGTAATTGTTCAGGGTAAGACAGAGGTTAAGGGAATTACTTATTCTCAGTATGTTGAGCTTCCTATTTCCAAGGAAATTCTTAATAATGTTGAGAAGATTCAGTATGAAGCCAAGGATGGATTGGTGTTTGTTTATTTTACGACTAAGATGCCTGAGAAGAAGCCACAGATTCTTATTGAGAAGATGTGAGGATGATTTAAAGGTAAAAGGTTAAAAAGTAAAATTTAATTAAAATCTACGACTAAGAATCGAAAAAAGATTTTAGTTGTATTTACTGCGATAGGGGTGGAATATCCCCTATTGCGGTCCTACCTGAGAGTTAAAGGAGGAATCTGTTTTGGGTAAGTCAAAAGACAAGATTCGTATTAGCTTTATAGGCAATAATGCAACAAGTGTTGCAGGTTCAATGACTTTGATTACTTGGGGAAAGCCCCAGCGTTCTATTTTAGTAGAAGCGGGGTTGGTTCAAGGTGAAAAAAGTCTGCTTGGTGAATATCAAGCAAATAATGCAAATTTTAAATTTAAGGCTAAAAATCTTGACTATGTGTTTATGTCAGACAATCATGGAGACCATAGTTTATTATTTCCCTTAGTAGTAAAAAGAGGATTTACGGGGAATGCTTATGTGCCACAGGGGTTCGTAGATATTTTTAAGCCTATGGCATTAGATAGTGCTAATATTATGGAAAGAAATGCACTTGACTTAACCAAAAAAATGAAAAGAAATTATCCTCCTATTTACGAAAGTCAAGATGTATATAATGCTCTTGATAAATTACATGAATGTAATTTTAATGAAAAGATTAAATTAGATGATGAAGTAACAGTAGAATTTATTCCTGCTGGACATACTATTCATAGTTCATCTATTATTCTTTATATTAAAAATGGGAATACAACTCGTAAAATTGCTTTTACGGGAGATATGGGTAATATCGCAATGCCCAGAATGTATACAAATACATTTCAACCTATCCAAAGTGCTAATCTTTTGGTAAGCGAAACAACTTATGCGGACGCTAAAAGAAGTGCCAATGGGAAAGATAGAGAAAAAGATGTTGAAAAAATTAAGTCTATAGTTTATGATTATGCTATAGATAGAAAAGGTGGACAAATTCTTTTTCCCACTTTTAGTTTTATGCGAACTCAAATTATTTTAAGTTTGTTATACGATTTGTTTTATGATGATGAAAAATTCACTTGTCCGATTTATGTAGCATCTCCATTGGCGTGTAAAATTTGTGATATTTTTGACACTCATTTGAGTGGAGAAGATGCTGAAAAATGGAAAATGGTTCGTGGTTGGAGTTCTGTTCAATATATAAAAGATTTTGATACTCTCGAAGCAATTGTTAATAAGCATCAAAAAGAAGGAACAAGTGCGATATACTTGGCGGCAAGTGGCTTCATGGTTGGAGGGTACTCGGTGTATCTGGCTGAAAAATTTTTGCCAAGTGCTAAAAATATTTTAGCTTTCTGTGGATATGCTACTCCTACAAGTCTTGCTGGGAAAATAAAGCAAAAGAAAACAAAAACTGTTACTATTAATGGAAAGAGTATTCCAAGTCGAGCAAACGTAATTAATTTACAGAGTTTTTCCAGTCATATCCAACATGATGAACTGCTGAAGCTATTAAGTGGAGGATATGGTCAAGCAACTTATGAAAAGATTGCGCTTGTTCATGGTGACTTTGATGGAAAAGTGAAATTTGCAGAGCAGTTAAAATTAGAAATTGAAAAACGCAATAGAACAGATAAGGTTGTTATTGTAAATAAATCAACAGAAATTTTGCTTTGATAGGTTTTTACATCTTTTAGATGTGGAAATATATAGTTAGCTTAAAAACTAACCGACCAACATACTTTCATGCGTGGTTTCAAACGGAAGCGAAAGGCGTTTCAAGATGTCGGCATAAATCTTGAAAAGTGGTGTCCATGAGCACGGGGTGAGGATTTAAAGAAGACCAAATTTACGGAGGCGTAAAGCGAGTCTGAGCCACTTATAGGCTTGAAAGAGCACACTTGATGGCTTTTTGAACAAACTTTAGATAGTGGAAGTTAGAAGAGCGGAGTACCTGTACTTGGCATTGATTTACAAGCTGTCAGCGCTAAACTTTAAATCCAACAGAGATTACCGTTACTTAGCTTATATAGAAATATATGACGGTATATAAAAGGTTAAGCTCTTAATAGTGAAGTTGCAATCACTTCTAAAACATTGTGTCGCTACTAATCAAAAGCGGTTGGAAACTTAAAAGCGAGATTTTAACTTACAAGCTATTGTAAGTTTTAATATAATTTTTAATTGTTTAAAAGGATTAAAAGATATTATGGAAAAAATTAAAAATGATGTACTGGACCTTCTCGTGCCGATGGATGAAATTGAGCCAGAGGGGAATCTTTAGCTCCCGACTCCCTCTTTGCTTCAATACTATCTCGACCGAAAAGCGAGGGTAGTATGGATTGATAAAGACATTGATTCAGATTTGTTTAATGAAATTCGTCAGATTATTCAGTATAATCGAGAAGACGAAAAAAATAAGATTCCAGTTGAGGAAAGAACTCCCATCCGTCTCTTTATACAGAGTTACGGAGGAACCCTTGACAGTTGTTTCTCTTTGCTTGATGTAATGAAAATTAGCACTACACCACTATACACATACAATTTTGGCACGGCCATGAGTGCCGCTGCGCTAATTTACATTAATGGTCATAAGCGTTTTGCTATGCCAAAGTCTACAGTTCTTTTGCATAGTCGGTCTGGTGGTAGTTCAGGTGGTTATGAACAAGTTGTAGCTCAGACTGAAAACTATAAGCGTTTGATGGATATGCTTAAGGAGAATATTCTTGAACATTCTACTATTGATAAGGCATATTTGACAAAGCAAATGAAGAAAGAGTGGTACATCTATATTGACCAACAGATTCAATATGGTCTTACAGATACAGTAATTGATAATATTGCTCAGTTGGTTGGCTAATAAAAATATTTAAAAGGAAGAAATAAAAAACAATGGCTATAAAAGACATTCAATATCCTGTAGAATATTTACAGGAAATGCTTTAGCTTCGCAAAGATATAAATGAGGGAAAACGTTGTTGGGCTGATGCTGTAGGTATTCGTGCTAAATATAACCTTCCTCAAGTAGCAATGAAGACCATTAAAGGTGGAGCTTTTTTGCTTGATGAATATTTAACTATGGGATGGATTAATCCCCCAGTAGGGACAAAGATTCCTCAGTCTACAACTTCTCTTAATGCAGATGGTAGTAGGGGTTCTGAGAAAGTAATTGAGCTTTCAGAAGATGAACTTAATTCAAAGGAAGCTTTGCTTAAGGCTCATGGATTTAATCCTATTAATTGGGAGCTTATTTCTGCACGAAATTCTAAGTGGCAGATGGGTGATGGTAGTGGTGGTTTAAAGAATCTTTATTCTTCTAAGATTACTGTTAAGCCCACCGAAACTGGAATTGATGTAGATGAGCTTATGAAGAAGTTTGAAAAATTCAAGCCAAGTCATAAGAGAGTAGCTTTTCGTCCAGAGCCAAAGAATCCAAAGTATTTGATTATTAATCTTTTTGATTTGCATATTGGTCGCGCTTCTTATGAAGCTCAGACAGGTTTGAAGTACAATCTTGAAATCGCAGAGAAAGAGATTATGCAAAATGTAGAAAAGTATATTGACCATTATACAGGAAAGTCTATTAAGAAAATTGTGTTCTGTGTAGGACAGGATTTGATGAATAGCGCCGCTAATGGATATACTTCTTCAGGTAAGCATCAGCAAGATAATTGTGCGGCATTTATGGAGATTTTTGATAAGACTACAGAGATTATCATTGATGCTATTGATAGGCTTACTTCTCTTGCTCCTGTTGATGTGATTATTGTCCAGCGGAACCATTCTCGCTTTGAGGAGCTTGTATTTGGGCGTTTGCTTGAATCTTACTTCAGAAATGATACTCTGGTAACAGTTGATGCTACACCGAGGTATCGCAAGTATGTGAAGCTTGGTAATACACTTGTAGGTTTCACTCATGGTTCTGATGAAAAGGAACGACTTGGTTCTTTAATGCAGACTGAGGCTAAGATGGGCTGGGGACTTACAGAGAATCATATTTGGATTACTGGACATTTGCATCATTTGGCGGTAAAAGAAGCAAATGGAATTGAGACATGGACTATTCCATCTTTAACAGCGGCAGATGCATGGACAGCGAAAACTGGTTTTACATCAGCAAAGCGTAGAAGTTGTTCGTTTTTAATTGATGATATAGATGGCATGGAAGAAGTATTCTTTGCCAATCTTGATTAATATAAAATAAGAAAATAAAAAGAGAATTTTATTAGGTAGTTTGAAAAATGGGTAAAAAGAATAAAAACTGTAACTTTTCTTAGTTTGATGAGCCTGAAATTGTTAGAAAAAAGAAGTTTTCCAAACCCGTAAAGGAAGAAAAGTCTTTTGAAGAAGAGTTCTTTTCTGAGCAAGAGATTAAGAAAAGTAAAGCTAAGAACAAATGGGAGCAAAAGAAGGCTTTTAAGAAAAAAGACAGGTATGATGATTATTACGATGAGTTTAATTAACATTTAATTGAATTGACAAGAAAGGAAGTGTAAAGTGGTAAGGTTGTCCTTACTGCTTGCGCTTCCTTTTTTTAACCTCAGTAGATTGGGGGATAAAAGGGTATAAAAGGTTTAAAAGGAGATACAGGAGAAAATATATTATGAATCAAGGCAAGAAATTTGAGCATAATTTTAAATAGGCGTGTGAAAATGATGGAATATTTTGTTTGAGATTGACTGATAGTGACCTCAGTTTTAATCCAAACAAGGATTTGAGGTCGAGATTTACAATTAAACAACCTGCGGATTTAATTGTATATTACAATGGTTATCTTTTCACGCTTGAGTTGAAGAATACGAAAGGTAAGAACTTTTCGTTTTAGAGAGACCCTAAGTTACCAGATGGTATGATTCATTATCACCAGATTAATAGTTTGGTAAATATGGGTTTGTATGATGGAATTATTTCGCGGTTTGTGCTTAATTTTCGTCAAGAGATGGACGAAAAGCATGATTTAGAAGAACGAACTTTCTTTTTAAGTATTGATGATTTTAGCAGATTCATGGTTGAAAGTGATAAGAGAAGCATCAACATGAAAGAAGTAATTGAATATGGCGGAATTGAAATAGAAAGCAGCCGAAAAAGGACGCAATTTACATACGCAACCAAAAACGGTTTTGAGGAGATTATAAAGCAGAAGGGAGACTTGTGATAGAAATGGGTAAGTAGGTATATAATAAAACCTTCTCTCCTGAAAAATGGGATAACGTTAATCAAGAAAATAAAGATTTAATAGATGATTTTATTACAGAATGTAAAGCTAAACGTAGGTCTGAGGGGACTTAGAAATAGTATTTTGCGGATTTACGACGTGTTGCAATTTGGATTTTAGAAAATTGTAATAACGAGTCTTTTTTAAAATTAACAAAAAGAGATTATCGTAAATTTATGATTTATTGTCAAGATGAGTGGAATATGAGTGCGGCACGTTGTAATAGAATTTTGAGTGCTGTTCATATGATGTTGGATATGGCAACTGAAGATGAAGACTTATATGAAGATTATGAGCGTAACGCCAGTGAAAAAATAAAAGGTGTTCCTAAAGATAGTGTTAGAGAAATTACTTTTATTCCAGATGATGAAATTAAAATGCTTTATGATAAATTAATGAATGAAGAGAGATATAAAGAAGCAACTTTATTAGCTATTTTATATGATTCTGGTGTAAGGCGCAATGAGATTCTACAAGTAAAGAGAACTGATATTGCAGATGATAAAAACTCTACTGATACTGTAGTAGTAGGAAAGCGCGGTAAAAAATTTAAAGTCCTTTATTTTTCTCGCACTAAAGAAGCGTTTAAAAAGTATGACGCAACAAGAACGGATAACAATGAGATGTTATTTGTAAATAGTGAAAATAGACCAGCTACAGCGGGAAATATTTATGAATGGATAAAGAAGTGGGGAGAAGAGCTTACAGAGCTTACGGGAAAAGATTATACTCGGCTCAGTCCACACTCATGGAGACATTGCTATGTGAACAATATGCTTGATGGTAGTCATTATTTATGCAAAGAAATGAATCTTCGGGCTGTTCCATTGGAGAAAATTAAAACATTAGTTCACCACTCAAGTTCTCAAACCACGTTATCCTATGCCCAGAATAACGAAGATAAAGATATTGAAGATTTGTTTGGAATTACTTTGTGATGCATAAAATTGGATAAATACACAAATAAAAGGTTTAAAAGGAGAAATATAAATGGAAGATAAAAAAACTTTGGGAAATGAAGTTTCTGTGCAAGAAGAGGCTGTCACAGAAAAACTTCCTTTGAGTAAAACCTCTGATATTTCAGATACAACTAAAATTGAATTGGCTGAAGACAAAAAAGAAGATAAAAAGTCTGAACAATTAAAATTAGAAGAACTAATTAATATTGCAGGTAATTTTGTTCGCGGCAAAATTACAATGGAAGAATTGGATGCTTTTGGGAATAAGATGACAATTCGTTCTTATATCCCTATGATTGAAAAAGTCCGTTCTTTAATGACATTAATTTATAAATTAGACAACGACCCGCTTGAAACACATGAGGTTCGTATTGCAAATATTTATAAAACATTGTTTTTTGATGTGTTACTGGGTTTGTATGCAATGGTAGATGTTTCTAATGAAGAATTAAAAACTTATGCTGCATATGATTTGCTTTATCCCATATTTAGTCCTTTTCTTCTTCAGTATTGTACTTATGATTATACCGAGTTCAAAAAAATGTTTGAAGATAGTTTGAATCTTAATCATCTTAAAGAGCTTAGTGAACTTATGTCTAATATTGATTATCAAAAGTTAGCTAAAAACTCTAAAGAAATCGAAATTCTTCTTGAGGGGCTTAAGAAGGATAAAAAGACAATTCAGAATTTAGCTGATATTATAAATACTACAAATCCTGAAATTAAGAAAACTTTGGATACAGTACAAAAAGAATTGGCAGATGAAATTTATTCTGCTTCAAAAGGTAAAAGTGAATTGAAAGTCCCAAAAGAAAAGAAAAAAGTTAAAACAAATAAAAAATAAAATAGGCTAAACCCGTATTTACGGTGTTATAATACCTCTTAATAGAAAGAGGGTATATCCTCTAATGAAGATGAGACTAATTTTAAGTTAGTCTCATTTTCATTTTCATTATAGGAAAGGACAGAACGAAATGGAGACTTTTATTGACATGACTCAACTGGAAACAATTATAAAAGCAAAAATAGAAAAAGAATTTAAAGCAGTTGAGGTAGAAGCAAAGCAAAAATCTGTAATTAATTTATCTTAGATTAAATCAGATATTTTAGGGCAATTTGTGGCAATTGTTAATTCAACTTTTATTGAAGTGTTTGATTAGTATTATGGAAATAATTATGATGTAAATGCGCTAATTTCATCCATTTAGTATTATCAAAGGAATAATTTCCGTCCTGATTTTTCCTATGATGAAAGAAAATTCTTGTTTACTTAGGGAATATTGGATAAAATAGATGGAATAGATAATAATAATTTGAATTCTAAAAGTCAAGCAAATTTTTAGGGATATAGAGACCCCGAAGAATATGTGACGGGATACATAGAAAACTTTTGGCAAGATGACCCAAAATATTGGGAAGATAGTGAAAAAGATGAGGATGATTAGGAATATAGTTTGGTACAAGATGCATTAGATGATTTAAAAAAACAAGAAAAAATTCCAGCAAGCTCATTACAATTTGTTCCTGTTAATACAATGAAAAGGATAACGGGTGCAGTAAGTGTTGCAGAAGTTTATAAAATGGCACGTTATAAAGCGTTGACACGATTTAATACTGAATTTACTACTCAAATCAAGCCGAAGATATAGAAAAAGTATCGGTTGAAATTATGATTGGAGGTTTAATATATAATGGCAGATGAAAAAAAGACTGTTAAAGTAACGGCTGATGTTGATATTCAAATGAAAACCGATGCTATAAAAAAAGCGGAGGCGGAATTAGAAAAAGCTAAAACAACTATACAGCAACTACAGGAAAGAGAAGCTGTTTTAGTAAAGATAGATAATAAAACAATAGACCAATTAAAAGAATATAGGTCCATTTTAAGTGAGATTGTAAATCTGCAAAGAAATATGGGGACTTTAAATAAAGCGGTAGAAGAAGCCAAGAAAAAAGTTCCTACGACAATTACGCCAGCAACTACTAAAGTTGCATCTCGACCTTCTTCAAAGGATTATGTAGAAGAATATTATGATAAAGAATATCAGAGAGATTTAGAGGCATATCACAAAAAGAACAAAGAATTAATGGCAGAGCGTGACGCTCAAGCAAAAAGAGCAATGGAAGCTCAACTTGCTGGAGATAAAGCTCAAAAAGCAGTAGCAGAGTTAAAACAAAAGCAAGCAGAAGAAGAATTAAAATCTTTACAACGTCCTATGCATGAAAGTGAACGAAAGAAAAGGGTTGAAGCTAATGCTTAGATTTTACGTTCTTCTAAAGATATTACAGATAAGTCCATATTAAGAGAGTGGAGACAAGCAAAATCTTAGGATATAGAAGCCTTAAGAGGAGAAACAAAAACTTTTGTTCCACGGATTAAACGTAAAGCTTATTTATATAGAGAAGGTACAGCAAAAGATTCTACTTAGCCTATAATTACATCTCGTGCATTTGGTAGTTTTGTAACGACTGATAAAAATGGAGTGCAAACTGTAATTCCTCGGAGTTATAGAGATGAAACTGGTGCGGCTCGTCCAAATTTAACTGCGGCAATTAGAAGTGAAAGCGGAATGCAAGTTTCTTCCGCTTTAGCTAAAGAAGTTGGAATTGTCGATTATAATCGGAAGCCTATTACGAATTTTAACAATCAATCTCTTTTCCAATTGAATAATTTTGTTGAAAAACTTGCTTCTGTTCCTGAAACTTCTCTTTTTTATAAAGCGGCACAAGAAGCTATTAATGATATTTTAACAACTATTGAACAAGCATTTAATAATACTCTTGAGCCTAATTTGCGTAAGTTGCTCACAGGTAAAATTGCAGTTGCGGAAAATGCTTTCATGGATGAAAATGGCAATTATATTAAAAAAGTTGATGCTGGCGGACTTTTTGATAGAGAGCAAGCAAATATTGAAGCAGGATTAAGCGGAGCTAATTAGTTTGATTAGACAAGAGGCTTATCTACTTTGCGTGATATGCTTTTAAGTCGAAAAGGGGCAGTCGCTCAAACTTTAAGTGATATTCGAGTGCGGTGGGATAATGGAGACCAATTAGGAGAAACAGATAATCAATCTGCGGGAGAACATCAATCTCAATATAGTGACCAACAAAAAAGGTCTCAAGAAAGCACAAAGTTAAATAAATTAATTGAAGAAAAATTAGCTTCTATGCCAATTCAAAAAGAAGTTTTGGATATGGTTCGCAATTGGAGCGAAAAAGATAATGAGGGGCGTACTGCTGAAGCAGTAGAAGAAATTTTAGGATATGCTTTGCAACAAGCTTATGAAGAAGGATATAAAGGAGCCGCCATTACAGCGCAAGATATTGTTGAACGGTTGAATCCTGAACTTGCTCAAAATTTAGGAATAACTGGCAGAGATGTTTATACTGGGGTAAGCGAAGAAAATCTTGCTTTGTAGAATCAAGCTTCTGCGAATAGTCTTGACGCTCCAAAAAAATATAGCAATGGTGACATGGGAACGTCAAAAGTTAATAATTTAAGTGATGAAACTGCGGATTTTCAACAATAGTTAGACGAAGTAGATGAGCAATAGGTAGCAGAAATAAAATCTAATTTGAATGAAGTAAAATTAATTTATGATGCTATTGTTATATGGATTAAAAATTTTCAAGAAAAAGTCGAAGCAGGAGAAGCTAATCCACAAGGAATTAAAGCCGCTTTTGATTCTTTAATGGATGGTTATATTGACGTTGTTAATTCAACTTCTGACCTTAAACCAGAAGATGCACAGAATCTTTTAAAGATGTTTGAAAACGCCAAATCTTTAATGCAAAAGTTTTATTCTACTGCGTCTTCTCCTGAAGAGGGATTGTCAAATGCGGCTAATAAATTTGGCTACAAGAAAAATCGCCAATTTGTTATGGGTAACTTATATGGGACAGATAATGATTTTGGATATTCTTCTTGGACAACTAATAAAGAAGCTTTTTATTCAAAAGCTTATGGCGCAGATTTTGAATATGGGAAATCAAAAGATGATGGAGAAGTTGAGGCTACTTTTTCCGAGTCAGCAATTCAAGCTTTAGACCGTACAATAACCAAAAATGAAGGAAAAGGCAATGATGATACTTCTTCAAAAGTTGTTGCGGCAGCGGAAAAAGTGGCGGCTATGATAGACAAAGCTGGTGGTAATGGATACGCATTTGCTAATTTAGGAAATAAACGCACCAATTCCAGCACAGCGTATAATCAATTAGCAAATCTTCTTTATTATCCTGAAATGGTTGAACTTTCTGCTCAAAAGAAAGCCAGTTCAATTAATGAACAAACTGGAAAAGAAGTCGTTTCTGCCGATAAATTAATTGAACAATGGAAAGCAAATAATCCCCGTTTAGGGAAAAAATATGATTTGCTTAAAGAAGGCCGTAGCAAGTTTGATAAGGAAATGGAAGATGGAGATATTGATAAAGCTCTTGAAAAATTCTTTGAAACTGGCTATACTCCTGTTCAAAAGTTAAAAAACTTATACGAATCTTTAACAACTAAAATTACCACTATTGGTAAAGGCATAGATGAATATACAGGAGAAGAAATAGATATTCCTGTTCAACGTTCTGAACAAGACATTTTTAAGCAGAATTTATTGGGACGTTTATCTACGGATGCTGATGAGAATCCAAATAAATATAGTGTTTCTTATTATCAAAAAAATGGCATAAAAGGAGAAGGAACTCATAATACTCCATTAGAAGATGTAGAATTGAGTAATGTCGCAAAAACGCAGCTTCTTTATCATGCGGGATATACAGGAACAATTTATGGTGGAAGCACAATTGAAGACCAATTAACTAATGCTCAAAAAGAAAGAGAACAAATAGAACAAGACCTTTTAACGGCAAGCGAAGACGAGTTAGAAGTTAAAAGAGCTTATTATAAAGCTGTTTGTGCAGATATATTAACTTTAAAGGGAGCGTTAGAAGAAAGACAGAGCAAGGGAACAGTTAAAGCTTTAAGTATGGAAGAAAAAATGGCTTTAGCTGAGAAAAAATATTAGGAAGCTATTACCGCCCGAATGAATCAAGAAGGTAATTTTAAAGGGCTATCTGATGGTCGTGTTACAACTGAAGTAAAAAAAGAAGACCCTTTAACTGGGTTAATGAATCGTTATCAATCTTTGGTAGATAGTGGAAAATATTACGTTCCAGATGAACCAAAAAATACTGCTCCTACTACAGTTTCAGGTGCGAATGGATTGTCTATCGAAACTGCTTCTATAAAAGATTCTACTGAAGCTTTTAACTCTCATGCTGAAGCTGTGCAAAAAGCTGTTCAAGCTGAAAAAGATAAATTAGAAGTCGCGGGAAAATTGTCTGATGCCTTAAAGGTAGAAGGAGAAGCCGCAAAAGAAAGTGAATTGCCTTTTACTTTTGGCGGAGAAACTGTTTCTGTTGCAACTGGAAATGACAATTCTGAATTGCGTAGAGATATTCAGGTTCTTCAAGAACAAGTAAAGGAATACGAACAAAGAATAGATGAACTTGAAGAAGGTGGAAATCGTTCTCCTAATGTTGAGGCTCCCAGAGATTAGTCTAACTTACCTTATAATGGTAGAAGATTTAGAAATGATTCTGTAGACCCAGCACTAAGAGCCCCTCGTAATTTAGACAACTTGTTCAATGAGCAAGAAAATAATACTGCTGTTCATGAAGGTCAATATAATCTTATTGGACAAATGAAAGATTTTGAATCTAATCTTCGTTCAGCCTTAAAAACTTACGGGAAATTTGCCGAGGTAACTCTTAAAATTAAAACTTTAGAGGAAGAGCGTAGCAATCTTATCGGAAGCGATAATGAAGAAAATCAAGTCCGTTTAGCAACTTTAGAAAGAGAGCTACAAGTTTTAAATTCTCAAAAGGATAGTTTAGAAGAGACTTATCAGGCTTAGGTGGACGCTGCGGATAGAACTGGGATACAAGATAAATTACACAATCTTGAACTTCCTACTCCTTTTAATCAGCAAGCAGCGCAACTAATTCAAAATTTCTTAAGTGGACTTCAGACAGCTTACGATACAGCTCAAGCAAAGCAACAATAGGAAGTTGCTCAACTTAAGCAAGCTGATGCGTTAAAGAAAAATTATTTAAAATCTCTTAAGGAACAACAAAAAATTGAGAGAGATATGCTCACTCTCCAAAATTCTATGGATGACCAAGTTGGACCCCGTAGCAAAGAGCAACAAAAATTAGTTGAGATGTATCAATCCAGATTGCAAGCTATCAAGAATCAAACTGTTAGCTATGATAGTAATACTGGTAAATTTAGTGATGGAACCCAATTAAGCGAACAAGAAAGACTTCAATTTAACAAATAGATAGAAAATTCTCAAGCATCCCAAGAAGAAAAACTTGCAAAAATTAATTTAAGACAAAAAGAAAGTGTTGGATTAATTCAACAAATTGCAAATGGTTTCAAAGCTTCTCTTAGAAATTTAACAGACTATAGTTTAGCTTATGTAGCAATTGGTTATATTAAAAATTCTTTACAACAAGTTTGGCAATATACAAAAGACCTTGATGCGGCTATGGTAGATTTACAAATAGCGGCTGGAATGGGTTATAGTGATGTTAAAAACATGATGTATGAATTTAACAATCTTGCTAAAGAAGTTGGAAAGAGTACACAAGAAGTCGCTGTTGCGGCAAATGATTGGCTTCGTGCAGGTTATCAAGGTAAGGAAGCAAGTGATTTAACTAAAGCTTCTATGTATTTAAGTACGCTTGGTATGATTGAAAGTGCTGATGCAACGAGCTATTTGATTAGCGTGTTGAAGGGCTGGAAAATCGAAGCCAGTGAAGTCATGGGAGTTGTCGATAAATTAACTGTAACAATATGCAGCGTATGTCGAGTAATCGGCATAGGACACAAACTTAAAAGCAGGTAAATCCTAAAGCCTTACACCACAACGTAATCAGTAATGATAAGCGTGATGGGACGAAAGTAGAAAAAACGTAAGGATGAATATAAGGTTAAATCCTAAGTATTCGTAATAATGGATGTTCATGCAAGTGGACAAATTGTTATGCATAATGATTTGTTGCTTTCAACGACTATCTTTTGAGAGAAAGGTAGGGTAACAAGGCTTAAAAGTTATCCGAAATAGTTTGCCCCTTTAATTAAAGGGTGAAGAAATAGTCTGGTCACGTTCCGAAAGGAAGTGGATTTAATTTTATATTTAAATCGCATTTAGAATAGCCGACTAAATGTAAACATAACGCAGTAGACATGGCGGCGGCTTAAAATAAATAGGTCGCAAATATGGTAACATATAAGGAAAATACATTGAAATGCTGAAAACACCTTAGAGCTTTATAAACCACAACAGGAGAATGAAATAAGTCTGAATGTGACGGTTTAAAAATTATAAAGATTGGTCAATCAGCAGGAAAGCTTTTAATGAGAAGCGTCCTCATCGACTAAACGTAGATAACAAATCGAAGTAGTGTACCCCAGCAATGGGTGAAGATATAGTCAGTGCTTATATGAAAATATAAGGTAACACAACAGGCAAGCGCGGGTGGCATTGCAGAAGCAATGAGCCGTGCAAACAATTCGGCGTAGCTTGCAGGAACGGAGATGAATAGATTTATTGGTTATGTTACTACAATGATTGACGTAACACAAAAGAGCGAGGCCAGTATTGGCGAATCTATGAAAAGTCTTTATGCAAGGTATCAAAATGTGGCCGCAGGAAAATTTGTAGCGGCTCAGGAAGATATTGAGTCTGAAAACTATAATGCGGAAGATTGGGCGCGGTTAAACGACGTTGAAACTTCTCTTGGAGCAGTGGGTATTCAACTTCGTGATACCGTTAGTTCATTTAGAAGTTTTGATGATGTTTTGGATGAAATAGCCTCTAAATGGGACACTTATTCTACAGTACAACAGGCTGGTATTGCAGCTTCTCTTGCAGGAACAAGACAAAGAGAAAATTTGGTTGCCATGCTTTCAAACTGGGATTCTGTTCTTAAATATCAAGAAATTGCTTCCAATTCTTATGGCACAGCAGTAGAAAAAATGGAAGCTTATACTAATTCTATTGAAGCGGCTCAAAAGAGAATTCAAGTTGCAGCTGAAAAATTAACTCTTAACGTTAATCTACAAGGTGTTCAAAAGAAATTATATAACACTATTGCTGAAGTAATTTACAATTTAGATAAATTTGGATTGGCTATAATAGCTATCGCAGCAATAATGAATAGTAATTCTTTAATTAACGTGGCAAGTAATTGGTATGGAAAAATTTCGGATATTATTTCTTCTGCGGGTCAATTAACGTATGGAATTGGACGTATAAATACTTCCGAGGGGAGAGAATATCTTGGCAAACAACTTGATGAATATAAAGAATATGCAGAAGAGAGCTTTATTATTTCTCAGCAAAAACGTTATGGTGCGGCTTTAAGTCAAGCAACTAAGGGAGCGCAAGAAGTAACTTAGTCTTATCTCTTAAGCGCACAGTCAGCATTATTAAACGAGTCACAAGATAAGCAAGCAGCCGTTGCCAAAGAGCTTTTAACGGGAACAATAACCGAGGAAACAGTTGCTTCACTTAGTAGAGAAAGTTTAAATGCTTTAACAATGAATGTTTCTGAGCAAAGATTGTCTTCGATGCAACATTAGATTGCTGTTGAATAGGGAATGATTACACAAGACCAGACTTTAACAGCAGAGTAGGCAAAACTTGTTGAAACCAGAGCAAGACAAAGACTTGCGGCAGAAGAACTTACTCAACAAGAACAAAAATATAAAACTGCATTAGGTAAAAACTTGAGTAAATCTTCTACTCAGTCTTATAGTCAATCACTTGTGGCAGGAGCGGGTACAATAGTAGGTGGGCTTTTAGGTACAACCACTGGTGGAAATATAGGTAAGAATTTTGGTGAAGGCGGACAATTAGTAGGCTCTATGCTTGGCGCTATGTTAATAGGACAAGTAGGAGGGAAATTTGGTACAAGGTTATCAGATTCTATTGGTAAAGGAATATCTAATTATAAAGCTTCGGCAACTATTAACCAAAATGCTTGGTATGAATCCACTATTGGAAAGCTTAACAGTGGTATGTCTATGTCAGAAGCATTAGGATGGGATTATGCAAAAGAAGGATTAACAGCATCAGAAGCTTTTAATCGAGAATTTGCTAATTCAGCTAAACATAGTTCTAAAGCTTTTTGGAGTGCATTGGCAAGTCCTCAATTAGTAACTGATGCAGCGGTACTTTTTGCGGCGATTGTATATAATGCTTATGTAAGTTCCTTGAAAGCAGCGACGGAAAAAGCTCAAGAGGAATTTAAAAAAGCTACTGAACTTTATGATTCGGCTCAAAGTGCTTCGGCAAATGCAATTAAATTTGATGAGCTCGCAAATGGAGTAGATTATCTTGGACGCAATGTTTCTTTAACTTCTGAGGAGTATGACAAATTTCTTGAATTAAGTAATGATATTGCTGAAGTTTTTCCTGAATTAGTTGTTAGAACGGATGAATTTGGAAACAAATTGGTTGGTCCAGAAGGCATTGAGGGACGAGTTAGCAAAGTAACAGAAGCTATAAACGATTTAACTGATAGCGCCGAGAAAGCAGCAAATGTTGCTCTCTTTAAAAATCCAGATGGAATTAGTGCGGCGTTGCATAAAATATTTACTGGTTTTAGTGTTTCTCCTTTTGGAGTGGATTTGGAATCTACTATTGAGGAATACAAGAAAGCAAGAACAAATGAGATAAAGTTACAAGGTCAAATTTTCGGGGCTGAACAAACATTAAGCACGATGTCTCCTGAAGAAGCTGGCTATGAGGAACAAAGAAAAAATATAAATGCTTGGAAAGACGAGTTTGAAACTCAGTAGAAACAAATAAAGCGGTTGAATTAGCAATTAAGTGATTATAATTCACAACTTGTTTCTTCTGCGGATTATATTGCAGAATATGCTCAATATACTGGTCTTTCTGATAGGATGAGTTCTCTTGCGACTGATGAAAACAATATGGTTAGCGCTTTGGTTCAATCTTCTCAGGCAACAATTAATAGAAGGTTGTCTTAGGGGACAATTAATGAAGAAGGATATAAAGAACAAGTTTTAAAAGTCACAGATGCTATGACTAAGTTGCTTGAAGAACACCCTGTAATTGCAGATGTTTACTATGGAACTGATGATGCAACTTTAGCTTCAGAAGCCGTAGCACTGAAAGATAGTTTTAAAGATGCATTAATAGAAGCATTCATGTCTGACGGTATGATTTCAGTCGAAGAAAATGAACTGTTATTATCGTTAGGATTAAAGTATGATGCCCAATCTGGTAAAGCCGTTGTTTTAACTCTTCAAGAACAAATACAAGAAGCTGTAAAAGGAGCTTTGGGAGAAGATGTAACTGTTTCATCAAGTGTAAATAACTTGTTAAATCAACTTTCATCCGAAGATTTTGGAAAAGTTACAAAAATGGCAAATTCTGGATGGATAGGCAGGACAACAGAAGATGTAGATATTATCCGCATGATTAATGCTGATAGAACTTATGATTCTGAAGTTGGTTATTTTAATCGAGCCCAGCAAAAACAAAATTCTTATGATTCTTTACAAGACAGACTTAAATCTTATTACAGTGACGTGATTCGCGGTAAAAAAGAAGGCTCTAATGAAGAAATAGGGAAAGAATTTTCTGATTTGCCTGAAAATGTCAGAAATGCAGTAGTTGCAAGTTCTGAGGAACTTAAAAAGTTTGAGGGCTCGGTAAAAGAAATGCAAGAAGCTGTTCAGGATGCGGTTTATGATACTGCGTGGCAACAACTTGCTTCTATTCAAGAAGATTTATCTAAGGTTGCTGAGTTTAAGCTTTCAGATGCTTTTGGAGATATTGATGGCGTAGAGGGAGTTGCTGCAACATGGGCTGAATTAAAAACTGTCGTAGATGCTGTTAAAGATAGTTATGACACTTTAAGCGCAGCTTAGAAAGAACAAGATGCTTATGGTAAGTTAAGCACTCAAACTGTTATCAGTATGTTAGCTGAAAATGAAAATTATATTGAACTTCTTGACACCTCAACAGGCTCTTTGAAGTTAAAAGCAAATGCGACACAAGAAATGACTCGTATTCAACTTGAGGCATTAAAAGCTAATATGGAAGCTGCTAATGCTGAAGATGAAATGACTAAGGCTCAACTTGAAAGAGAATGGCAAGAACTTGAACTTTCTAAAACAAGTGGTACAGCAACCAATGAAAAGATTGAAGCTAATAATAATGAAATTGTTTCTACGAATGATTTAACTAAGGCATATACTGAATTATATGCTTCAATCCAAGCTGTTAATATGGCTAAAGCGGGAGATACTAAAGGCGCTGAACAAATGATGAAGAGTAAGGATGCTTTAGTTGAAGCCGCAGGTAAGGTAGAACAAACTGATTCCAGCTATAAAGTTGATACTACTTATATTCAGGCCAGACAAAAATATATTCAAGACCAATTAGGAGAATGGGACCCTGATGAGGGATTTGTTAATCAAGATAAAGGACGTTTACAATAGAGAATAAATGCTCGTAAAATTATTATGAATGACCTTCAAGAAATGATAGACAAGGGTATAGATATAGGAACTGCTGGCGCTGGTTTCTTTACTCCTGATACGAAAGATTTAAAAGATGCGACAGAAACTCTTGAGAAATTTTTAAGCGCACTTGAAGGTATTTACAACAAAGAGTATTATTTAATGCAAGCTTTTAAATCTATTAAAGAAAATATTAGCGCAACTTCTCAAGATATGTATATGGGCGCAAATTATTATGGACTTAACAACGAAAAAGAATATGATAAACTTGCGAAAGTATACGAACGTCAAATGAAACTATACGCTCCTTTGGCAAATGAGGAAACAGAAAAAGGGCTTGGGTATCTTCAAAAATATCAGGAAGCTTATGTAAAATTAAAGAATCTTGATGACGAGCGAGTAGAAGATAAAATCAACATTTTATAGCTTCAAGATGTGTCTTATGACCAGCTTATTGCTGCTCAAAGAGAGCTTCTTGCTACTTCTGATACTCTTGAAGAGGAAATTTCTCGTAGAAAAGAAATAAATAATCTTATTAAGCAACAAATTGAACTCCAAATGGATGTTCAAAAATGGCAACGTGAGATTGCCGATGTTGCTCTTGAATATGAGAAAGGCACTCCTGATACAAGCGCATACGAGTCTCTTATCGCTGCTAAGAGAACATCTCTCCAAACTGACCTCGATACCATTGAAGCAAGACTTAATTGGATTCGTTATGACCAATCTGATGAAGCTAAACAATATCGCGGTTCTAAGGAAGTTGAACAAGAAATCCGTGATAAGACTAAGCAGTGGCTTGAAACATATCAAGAGTTGGCTTCTATTCCTCTTGATGTCCTTAATGATAAGCTTGATATTCTTGAAAAGAAGCTTGACCTTCTTGAAAAGAGTAAGCCTAATGAATGGGGAGCTTATGACCAAATTGAGAATTATTATAGCTCTAACATAAATTATCTTGAACAAAAAGCTACTTTAATTAGAGAGCAATTAGAAGATGTTTCTATGTTGACTGATGAACAAGTTCAAGATTTGGTTGACCAACTTAATGATGTTACTGTGGCATTGAGAGAAGCCCAAATCAATTTGTTACAAGACCAAAAAGATTATAAAGATTCTCAATATGATGCAATTGTTTCTAAGGTTAATGAATATAAGGATGAAATTCAAGATGCGATAGATGCTATTGAAAAAGCTTATGAAGAAGAAGTAAAACCAATTCAAGATGTAAACGATGAATTAGAGAGACAAGCTAAATTGGAAGATTTGCTTGCCGCGAAAAAATCCTTAGCGAGAGAGAAGGAGAGAGTTTACAGAAGTGGTATTGGGTGGACCTATGAAACTCCAAGAGATAAACGCAAAGAAAATGCCAAGGAAATTGATGACTTCTATAGACAAGATAGGCTGGATGATTTAGAGAAGACCAAAGATGCCGAAATTGCAAATCTTAATGAACGTATAGAACAATGGGACCTCTATCTTAAAGCGTTAGATTGGCGTTATAATGAAGCTCAACGTATAGAACGTGACCGTTTATTAGCAGAATTGTTTGGACTTGACCAATCAATGTCTAATGCTGACCTTCAAAAAGAGATTTACGATAGAATCTTTAATGATATGACGAAATTTAACGCTAATTGTGAGGGAAGCTATAAAGAATATATCGGGATTTTCTCTAATTTCTTACAAGAATATACAGCATTAGTTCTTTAGCTTGCTGAACTTCAGCGTCAAGCTTTAGCTCTTATGGATAGCGCTCAATATCTTGGACTTAATAATCATGGAGATATTCCTATTCCACGGGGTTGGACTACAACTCTTGGAGGAGGAGCGGGTGGTTCTTTAGGTTCTTATAGTTACGCATCTGACTACCAATCTATAATTAATGATATTCTTGGGGACAAGAGCAATTATGGGTCTGATGGAAAACTTCTACCTGACGCTAAAGCAAGAATAGATAGTCTTGAGGGTCTTCGCAATGAAAAGATTGACAATGAGGGACTTTCTTATAATAAGACCTATGGGCAGAGCAACGCTACTTGGGGTGGTGGAAGCTCTTCTGGCGGGGGAAGCAAAAAGTCCTCTTCCAGCAGTCCTTACAACTCCAAAACAGATTATAATAATGAGTCTAAATACCTTGACAATCTTATCAAAAATGGCTCTGCTGGTCAAAAAGCTTGGGCTCAAAATCAGAAGAAGGAACTCGATAAGGCTCAAAAAGGTTATGCAGACGGCATTGAAAATGGTCCTGTTACATATACAGGTCTTTCCATGCTTCATGGAACACCTTCTAAACATGAATATGTTCTTAATTCTGACCAAGCTTATAATCTCTTACGCAATTTGGCAACAACCAAATTACCTGAATACACTTCCACTTTAAGTCAAGACATGGGAGTTTCCTATATAATTCAGGGTGATGTAGTGCTCGAAAATTGTGACGACCCAGCGCAATTCTGGAATCAGGTAATGGCCGCAACTCATAATCGTTACAATGTAACAAAGAATAAGCGCTAATAAACATTAAATAAGAAAGTAAACATTTGTGCATACTTTGTAAATAATAGCAAAACCTAACAATAAAGGAAGAGGTTGAGGATTCAACTCGCCTCTTCCTCTTCCTATTAATTTTTGTAAAGGAGTTGATTAAAAGAAATGCTCTATAAATCGAGTAATTTGAATCCGAACCTAACTGAGATAGACGTTACAGAAAATAATGTTTTATCAGCTTAGGTTAATACTACGGGGACAACAGTAAAAGCTTGTAGAGTAAAAATAATTACTGGTGATGGAAATGATGTTCTTTATGATTCAGACAACGGATATTCTTCAACGAATCTTCCTCCGAACTTAAAGAAGCCAGTTGTTAATAAAGGCATAGTTAATTTTGATTTAACAAGCGAAATCTGTACTTTAAATAATGTTGTAAATGGTAAAGACTATCAATGGAATATTAGAACTTATGAAGCCAAACGTGGTTCTACTGCACAACCTCAAACAACGGTTTGTCAAGGTTTTCTTGTGGGTTCTACTAAATCTGTAATTTGGACTTCTTATGTTGAAAATTCTGCTATTAATAATGCCTTGATATATGACAAGTATATTGAAATTAAGGGTTATGATAGTTCTGGTAATAGTAATTTTATGCCTTTACCAGACCCAAATACAGAACAACTTGTTATTCCTACTGACAAAACTTTTAAGGAAAGAAAGAAAATTTATTGGGTCGAAAATGAACTTGGCTGGAATAAAAATTATACTAAGATTGAATTTGATGACCTGTTTACATACAGTTATAAAGATGGAACAACTTTTGATGTATATCAATGTGATGACCAACATACTTTAACCTCTTTTTATGTGAATCCAAATGATGACCTTGAAAGAGCAAGATGGGTTGAAATTTATAAATCAGACGGAACTTCAATTAATGGAGCAACGGCTGTAAAATATAAAATTATTGGTTATGGCGAAGAAACAGGGGAAATTAGACTTCAAGAAGCTCTTCCCGAAGTTCCTCAAAATGGTTGGACTTATAAATTATTTAAGAAAGACACTGTAAAAGATACTTATGAAGAAGTTGTTGTGCCTTCTCCTAACAATATTTTGGGTGGTAGTCCTCTTGCAAGTGGCAAATTAATTTCGAATCGTAATGCGTCAGAAGGGGTGACGGCACAATATTTTATTCAGCCCAACATTAATATTGGGTCTGACAAGTTTAATCCTGCTGAAATTGTTTTTGATAAAACAGGTGCAAGGATTGATTTATATGAAAAAACTTCCGATACAGTTGTTCCTCGGAGAACTACTGATATTACATTTGACAAGTTGGATAATACCCAATGGCTTATTGAAGTAAAAGATGGTATTATTGAACAAGGTACAATTCCTATTGCTCCTAAGACGCCATATACTGTTTATACAGATTTTATGGATTCTATGCCAAATGCAATTTTTTACGCAAGAACGAAGCCTAATCTAACTATTTTCTATAATAATTTGAACAATCAAGCAAATGACGTTTTGTATATTACGCCCGATGCGCAAATTGATACTTTGATTAAACAACATAAAAATGTTTATATTGAATTGTTTAATACTGAGGGACAATCAGTTGCAGAAAAGAATAAGATTATTTCTTATGACAACGCGATTGGTTATGTAAAATGTGCAAATTCTTTTGATTTGTTCTATGAAGACGAAGTAGAATTTTACACTTATAAACTTTATACTTATAATGCTGATACGCAAGTTTATACTGAATTAACAGGAGTTGAGAATGCTCAAGCTTCAAATTATGCTTCAACTACTTCAGGCACTCAACCTTGGAGAGATGTACATTTTAAGACAGATTGGGATTCTCCTGAAAATGTTCAGGTAAAATATTATAAGTATACTTTATATGATTCTCTGGGTAATGTTGTTGCTCAAAGTGAAGATATTTATGACAGCTTGTTAGAATGGTCTTTTAGAGGATTGCAAACTTCAGATGATGTAGAATTGCCTAATAAGTATACAATTCAGATTGATATTACCGACCAATATGGAGATGAATTTATTCAAACAGCAAATTTTACAATTTGGTATCAAATAGACCAAAATGTAACTCCATTAGCAACGACTTTTGATTGTAAAGAAGGTGCAATTACTCTTTATGTAAACGCGCCTGTTTACACTGCACCTGTTGAAAAGAATGGATTAAAAGCTGTTGATGAAAGCAATATTTATATTTTTGGTGATGATTTACCTTCCAAAGCTATTTTGAAAATTGGGGATGGAGAGTGCCTGTGTTATGACAGGTTGGTAAGTAATGGAAATCCTCTTGTTTTTCCGCCGAGTTTTGTTTTCTTAACAAGATTACAACTTACGCCAAGATTTAACGAGCTTACACCTACTCCACGGAATCAAATTGTATTTTAGATTGCGCATACAGCACAATATGGTCAAGAGGCGATTGGTGACACTCCTGCTACAGAAGAGATTATTGATACCTATACTTTAAAATGTGGTAGCACAGAATCTTTCTATATGGATAGCACAGGAAAGATTGTCCCGAATCCAGACCAGTATTTAATTAAAGTATATAAGAATGATGAAACCGAACCCTTAATGTGCTTTAAAAATGGTACGGCAAATTCGTTTAATATTTAGACTGAGGATAAACGTTTTGATGGTACTACGGGTTATTTCTTTAGTCCTACAGCGATTAAGAACGCTTTGCAAAGTCAGACAAATATTCAAATTGTTTCAGCATTACCTCCCAGTATTACTCCTGAAATTGCTGCGAAGAAATATTTGCTTACTGCAACTACAGGTAAATATTTAAGTGGAGGTATTTATAAATACAATACTATTACTGAGGAGTGGGAACTTCAAGCCGAAGATTATTATTTCCTTGAAAATATTTCTCAAGTTGATGGCGCAACTTATGAAAGTTTGGATGTTCCTACTGTTGCACAAGGAGAAAATGGGGAAATTCTTTGGTATGATGAAACGGAAAATCCTAATAGTGATTTGTTATATATTGATTCTCATTTGATAAATGAACTAAACACAAAGGCTTTTAATGACCGTTGGTTTTTGATTGTTTTAAAAGTGATTCGTGAAAACAACAACAGTACAGTAACGTGCGATATTAGAATTGAGACCAGAAAGGAGGTCGTAAGTCATGGCGAATGATACTGAATATAAAAATTATTTGTTTATAAATAGCAATATTAATGTTGACGTTCTTCGTCTTGACCGCGATACAACTATTAGTCTTGATGGAACGAATAAAGACGGAAAAAATATTTATGCTTTAACTCAAGAAAAGAGTATTACCGCAGATACAATTCTGTTTAATACTTTTGTATCAAATGGAGAGTATCAGATTGATGGACAATATTTTGACCCTGAACCTGAAGAATCAGGTGCTACTTTCTATATTTATAGAAAAACACCTTATCAAAAATATTATGATTATATTTGTTCTCTTGAAAATGGAGCAACCACATTAAGAGATTATAATATTGCTAATAATGAGTATTATCATTATTTAGCCGCGACAGAAGTAAAAACAAGTTCTGGTATTAAATATAAAATTTATCAGAACGAAGAAGAAACTCCTGAGAATCCTAAATATGTTCAGGATAGTGAAGGCTTATATTATCTTCCTGTAAAATGGGATAGTTGGCAGATTTGTGACATTGAAGAATCTGATGAGGAAAACACTTTCATAAAAACTGGTAACACTTGGAATTTAGGCTTGAACATGGAAGATGCTGCGGTAACTCAAAATACAAGTGTTGCTATGTGGGAGACTCTTGGCAGATTTGATAAATATTCCGTAGGTCAGCGTAATTATGATAGTTCTGCTGTAACGTGCTTACTCGGTGATATGAAAGAAGTTCTTCATGTTGAGGGGCCTGTTAACACTATTGTAAACAAGTATGAATATACTGAGGATGCGTATGCTATTTCAAAATGTGATTATGATGAAGAACTTTCAAAAGCTACTTTGCAAAGTCAAAACAGAATAAAAGCAATAACTCGAAAAAATCTTATTGACAATAAGTACCAAAGGTAGTATACTAAGACTGAGGCTTGGAAAGAGTTTTGTAGCAATGGAAAATTGAAATTGCTAAAAGACATAAAAGGCAATAAATGGATTTGTCAAATTCAGTCTGCTCCTACAAGAACAGTAAACGGTATTAGTAATTATCTTTTGACTACTATTACTTTTGAATGGAGAGAAGCTGTAGATGCTTCAACTTCTGTAGTTGTATAGGTTGAGTAATAAAGAAAGGGGGATGCCGAATAAATGAAATTGTTTGGAGAAGTATTATTTTCAAACGGTGAAGACGAAGACATTCCCTTTTCTAAACTAAAAAGACTTTTGGAAATGCCTTATCTTAAGCCGAGATATAGATTAAGTGTTTTAACGCAAGATGAGCAAGTTGCATATATTATTCCAGAAGGAGATATTGTAACTGATAGTATTAACTATACTGAATCATATCAAAGTGGACAAAGACGTAATATTTCCCTTGAATTAGTTAACGTAGATGGGCGTTATACTCCAAATGTAAATGGACTTTGGGTAAATAGTCGTTTTAGTTTTGAAATAGGAATTGAATATTCAGGACGTATTATCTGGTTTCCTAAAGGAATCTATATTATGGGTAATGTAGACCTTACAAGAGGGAATTCAGAAAAAACAGTTTCTTTACAATTACTTGATAAGTATGCCATTTTTGAAGGAAAGACTGGTACTCTTGAAGTCGCTTATGAGGTTGAGCTTGGAAGTGACATAAGAGATGCGGTTAGAGGAATTTTAAATTTTTCTCTTGAAAATGGTTATATTTTAGATTACAAAGATGTTATCTTTGACCCTTCTTTGGTTGGAATGGTAACACAACAAACCATTCGAGCCGAGCAAGGGGAGAATTATGGAACAGTCATTGATGCTTTAGCAACACAATTATCTGCTGAATATTATTATAATAATGTTGGTAATCTATGTTTCTATCCCATCAATGAAACTGTAGATGATAGTGTTAAACCTATTATTTGGACTTATCCTTCTTTTGGAAGAGATTTGCATAATATGAGTTTAAGCTATCAAAATGAAGATATTGTAAATTGTGTTAAAGTTGTGGGAGATAATGTTGACGATGGCATTTATAGCGCTGTTGTTACTAATGAGAATCCCAGTTCTCCTATTTGTATTCAACAGGTAGGAAGACGTACTGCTCCTCCTTATAGTGAAGCTAATGTGTGGAGTGATGACCTTGCGCATAACCTTGCAATGTATTATTTAAGAAAATCAAGCTTTGTTGCAGTACAATTTTCTTGTTCTGTAAGTTTTAATCCTGTACTTACTGTAAATAATATTTGTGAAATTGAAGATGATTATTTGAATTTGAAGAGGAATAAATTACTTATAACTTCAATTTCTTTCACTTCTGAAAGTGGACAAATGAGTGTTGCTTTTTGTAACACGGAAGATTTACCAAGTAATACTAAGAGGACTTAATGAAAGGAGGCTGCTATGAGCAGACGTAAAAATAATATTCAAAGTGATTATACTATGGACGATTTAGCAGACTCCCTATTAAGTCGCATATTAGCGTGTGTAGACCAAAAAGCATAGTCTAATGATATTACAAAAGGGGCTATTGTTACCAGAGTAAACGAAGATGGGACAGTAAATGTTAAACTTCCTGCTGATGAAGAAGGTCACGAATTTACAAAAATTTCCAATCAAAGTATCTATGAATTATCTGTTGGAGATTCTGTTGAGCTCTATTTAAAAGGTGGTCGTTATTCTAATTGTTGGATTATAGCCAAACATGGAATGGGACGGAAAAGAGTTGCTTTAGAAACTCAAAAAGGTAATACTGTAGTAGTAGGTGGAGGAAGTTCAACGGGTGGAGATTCTGGAACTATTCCTGAAAGTATACTAAAGCACTTAGTTGATTATAATAATCCTCATAGAGTTACAAAAGAACAACTTGGCTTAAGTAAAGTGGTTACATCTATTAATGGTGAAAGTGGAGATGTTACTATCCCAACAGTTATTAATGATGCCAAATTAACCATTCAATAGAATGGGACAGAAGTTGGCAATTTTACGGCAAATAGTGCTGTAGATAAAACTGTCAATATTACTGTTCCCACTAAACTTAGTGAGCTTGAAGATGATTCTTCTTTTGCTAAGACGAGTGAATTGCCAACAAAAACAAGTGAGTTGGAAAATGATAGTGGATATATTACTTCAAGTGATATACCATCTATTCCTGTTACAACTGTTAATGGAAAAACTGGGGCTGTTGTTTTAAATGCAACAGATGTTCGGGCTTTGCCTAATACTACAGTAATTCCAACTACTACGAGTCAACTCATAAATAACAGCGGCTATATTACTTCAGCGGGAGCACCTGTTCAAACGGTTAATGGAAAAACTGGTGCAGTTCAATTAACTGCAACAGATGTGGGTGCTATATCGGCAGCCGATATATCTCAAACATTAGGCAATTCAAACACAAAAGTTCCAAGTGAAAAAGCTGTTGTAGACGCTATGTCTGCGGCAGGATACGGCGATATGCTTAAAGCAAAATATGCTAACAATAGCACGGATGATACTGTTGACAAAGCGTTTTCTGATGCCAACGGTAAAAACATTGCTGATACATACGTTCCAAAAGACGGAGGAGCGTTAAATAATGTGGACGCAAATACTTTAATTACCACGGGAAATTATTTAATCGGAGAAGGTTGTACTAATTTCCCTGATGGTAGTTAGGGTAGTGTGGTTTAGGTTGTTGGAGCGGGTGGCTCTGCTTACCAAACAACAGTAATATACGCAACAAACACTTATGCTCATAGAGCATATAATGGAACCACTTGGACTGCGTGGAAAGATGCGAATGGTGCGGTTGTCTCTGCAACACAGCCTCAGTATCAAAATGTTGGTAGTCTATGGTTCAAAGAAATTACCTGATTTCATTCGTTGGGTAATAAATAACAAAAACATTTTTAGCAATCCTTTATTTCGAAAATATTTATTTTTTAGGGTGAAACCTTTAAATTTAATAAGACAAAAAAATAATTTTAAAAAACATAAAAAATTTTTCTTGACAAACGGTGAAAGGTGTGTTATACTTCAATCACAGTGAGAGATGAATTGAGATTTTTGGTATGGCACACCTTTTTTCACCGCTCACATTTTCCCAGCAAATATAGACGAAAGGGGTAGACAAATATATGGTAACGAATCTTATTTGCGATGCTTGCAAGTTCCAGCCTAAGTGTGTTGGCTATAATAAGCTCAAGCCTTTTACAGACGAAGCACGAACCGACCTTGGCATTGAGCTTGAGATGCAGAAGTGCAACGATTTTGTTGACATGAATGATAATGATGAAGATGCGGGTTGATTTCTTCTGAGGTAGAGATTCATTGACTCTAAGCACAAAAATGCTTAGCCAAGTGAAGCCATTTTTGGTGGATTTGTACAAAAAAATAAGTCAATAAACAGGCTTAAAAGGCAAATAAAAAGACAATTTTATTTGACGAACAAATTTTAGACATTTAAGGAGATATTTTTTAACATGAATAATAATTCTGACCAGATTCGTAAACTTTAGAACGTTGTAATCCTTGAGGGTGCTCTTGCTGAACTTGAGGAGCCTCGTACTGGCACAGGTAAAGATGGTATTAATTACATCTCCCTCCGTGGTGCTGTACAGTGTGGCGATACTGGCGTTTACACTCGTAGTTTCCGCGCCTTTATTAAGGAGAAGAAGATTGACGGTCAAGATAGCAAGGTTTATAAGGATGTAGTTGAGTGGCTTAAGACCGCAACTCCTATGACGAAGAACGCTGAGAATCCTACTATGGTTCGTCTTCAGGGTAGCCTTTCCGATAACGTTTATGTTAATCGTGAGGGTGTTCTTGTTGAGGGTACTGAGGTTTCTGTCCAGTTCTTTAATGAGTTTAAGTCTTTCAATGCTTCTCTACAGCTTGAGGGTTATATTAAAGATATTAAGCCCGAAGTTCGTGGCAAGGATGACGATGCTCACGAGACTGGTCGTTATAAGATGCACTTTATTACTCGTGACTTCTATGGTAATACTCTTGACCTTAAGAATATTATCGTTCCCGCTGAGACCTATGACGATATTCAGTCCATTGGTTATGATGAGGGTGCTACGGTTTCCATTAATATTGACTGGATTCCCTCTCAGACTGAGGAAGCTCCTAAGAAGAAGTCTGGTGGTTTCGGTAAGCAGGTAGACCTCGGTTCTACCAGTGGTAATTCCTATCTTGAGATGATTCTTGTTGGTGGTTCTGACCCCTATGATGAGGATTCCAAAGATGCTCTTAGTCCCAAGATTGTTCGCGCAATGATGGCCGAGCGTACTGCTCACATTAAGGAAGTTGAAGCGAATGGTTATCTTGGTAACAAGGGTAACGGTTCTACTACAACTGCAAAATCTGGTGGCTTTGGTACTGCTAAGGCTAAGACTGGTTCTTTTACACCTATTGACGATGATGAAGACCTGCCCTTCTAAGTCATAAGAGAGGAGTAAAAGAATATGGCTATTGATTTAATGAACCTTGCTCCCACCACAATCAGTAGAGACCTTAAGGGAAAGTATGTTTGCCTTTATGGTGACGCAGGTAGCGGTAAAACCTCTCTTGCGGTTTCTTTCCCTAAGAATTTGCTTTTAGGCTTTGAGCATGGTTGGAACGCACAGTCTAACATTTACGCAGTTGATGTTCCTACTTGGGCTGATTTCAAGGCTTATGTTAAGCAGTTGAAGAAGCCTGAGATGAAAGAGAAATTTGACACAATTTCTTTAGACACGGTCGGCCTTGCTTGGGACCGTTGTATCGAGTACATTTGTGATAAGAACGATGTAGAGAAGATTAATGACATCCCTTATGGTGGCGGTTATTCCGAAGCTCGTAAGGAGTTTGAGAAGATGATTATTACCATCACTCAGCTTGGTTATGGTCTTGTTATTATTGCTCACGCAGATGTTCATCTTGAAGCTGACCCTGATAATGCGAATGCAGAAGTTCGTGTTCTTGGTCCTGCTGTTCCTAAAAAGGTTGCTGATATTGTTAACCGTCTTGTTGATATTACTGCTTACATTAATATTGATAAGAATGGTGAACGTTGGCTTTATCTTCGTAGCACTCCTACCATTACGGCAAAGAGTCGTTTCCGTTACACTCCTGACCGTATTCCTATGGGTTATGATAGCCTTGTCAATGCTATTGCGGACGCTATTGAAGAGGAAGCAAAGAATGGCGGTACAGTAGTTGATACTCCTGTCGAAGCTGCTCCTGAGAAGAAGCAGGTCAATTTCGATGACCTTGTAGCTGAGATTAAGGCGTATGCTATTGCCATGAATAAGATGGAGAAGATGTCCGAGTATTCCAAGATTGTTGTAGAGTATCTTGGTAAGGGTAAGGCAGTTAAGGACTGCAATGAGTCTCAGGCAGATATTCTTATGCTTATTCTTTCTGACCTCCGTGATTGGGGTGCAGAAAATGACCTCGACATTGCTCGTAAGGTCTAATAATTAACTAACACAAAGGAGATTGGAGAAAGTAAACAAGCTGAATCCTTTCTCCTTTGTTTTTCTAAGTATAATTTTACAGAAATGGGGTGTTATTATCGGTAGAAAGCCAAATAGAGTTTTTACTTGTGCTCAATGCGGTCTTTAGTATCCATCTGAGCTAAAGATAGTTGTTTCGCAAAAGAACTATTGTCCAAGTTGCGGAACAATTCGCCGTCAAAGAGCGGAAGATTATAAAAATCTCTTTAATTATATCTTTTTTACAATGGGCTACGATGGTGTCTTAGACCCCAAAAAAATGTCTGTTCCTGTAAGTATTCTTAAAAAAGGCTATCATATGGATGCCTCTAAGGTTCTTTGGACTCTTAAATATATTAATGAGTACGAGAAAAATAAACCTCGGAGAATGCAAACAGAAATGGATTTAATTAAACTGGTAACTTCTTACTATCTTCAAGCTAAATTCTTTTGGGCAAGTTGTGAAGAATTAGACCAGAGTTCTACACAAGAAAAGATAGATGAAAGTTTAGATTTCCCAGTTCATCAAGTTGTTATCAATCGTTCTGACCTTGAAAAAGCTCGTATTGCAGATGAAGAGAAAAGAGCTCTTCGTGAACATCGAGTGATTCCAGAAGATTATGATGGCGATATTGATGAGTTGGATTTTGATGCTTTTATTTGGGACGCTGATTATGATAAAGAATTTTTGAAGCAACGCAAAGAACTTTGGGAAGCTGAAAGAGCAAAAGAAGAGGAAGAGTCTTATTTTACAGATGAGATTTTACCAGAAGACCTCAATGAAGAGGATTTATTACTTTATAAAGGGGAGACAGATTCGTGGCAAGTAAAATAAATTTCGACCAAGACGATTATAATTCTCGTATTGCTGCCCTTGAAGTTATTGGCTGTATTATTTAGAAGCCAGATTTACTTGCGGGGCATAGGCTTGAGAAAACGGATTTTACGAATCTTGTAGCTCAAGCTGTTTTAACTGCGGTTAAATATCTCTGGGCAAAAAGAGTAGAGTTCATTGATATTAACATTATCAACGAATGTCTCTCCAAAAACTATCCTACATTTTATCGAATTTATCAAAGAAGTCAGCGGGATAACTTTGTGGGTCAGGCAGTTACAAAATGTCATCCTATGAACTTTGAAGCTAACTATAACGAGCTTAGAAAATTTTCTTTGCTTCGTTCTCTTATGAATCAGGGTATTGATGTAACTGATATTTATGACCCAAATGAGTTTGACGATGATGAGGGAGAAAACAAGAAGAAAGAATTTGTTAAAATGACAACAGATGATATTCTTCTTAAAATCCGCCAGAAACTTATGAGCACCACACTTGATTATACAACTAAAGCTGGTCGTGATAGTGTTAAAGCTGGTGGAGCCGAGCTTCAAAAGTTTGTTGAAGACCGTAAAAATGGGGGTAGTTATGGCTTAAGTTATTCCAGTAATTTTTATACAACTATTACTGGCGGTATGAAACCAAGACATTTTAATATGATGTCTGCTGGCACGGGAACAGGTAAAATTTAATTTCATTAAAAATTTTAATTTCAAAAGAAAGGAGAAAAATGATTTAGAAATATGAAGAAGCTTATCAATATTTATTGAACAATAATATTTCTTTAGTTAAACTTTGTGAAATGTTTCATATAGGGCGTGGACATTTTACAAAACAAATTAAAGATTTGGGATTTGAAGTCCATAATTATCAAAATGAAAGTTGCATAGACGAAAGTGTTTTTGAGAAAATCGACACGGAAGAAAAAGCGTATTGGCTGGGTTTTTTGTATGCTGATGGATATGTAGCAAAAGATAGATTTACTGTATCTATTAGTTTAAAAGAAGAAGATAGAAACCATTTATATAAATTTAAAAAGTTTTTAAATGCTCCTAATAAAATAGGCTTTAAGAAAGTTTGTTTATATAATAAAAATATAGATGAAGTAAAAGAATATCCTACAGCAACTTTTTCAATCAATAGAAAAAAGATACATGAAGATTTAATTGATAAAGGTTGTATTCCGCAAAAAACTTTTAAATTAAAATTTCCATCCGAAGAAACTTTACCTCAAAATTTAATACGTCATTTTGTTCGTGGTTTTGTTGATGGAGATGGATATATAGGAATAGATATACAATCAGAAAAAGCTTGTTATCCACGATTAAATATTACTTGTGCATCCGCAGATTTTTTACTTAATTTGGTAAAAGCAATGAGTTGGGAATGTAAAGCATTACGTTCAAAACAAAACAATAAAGCTTTTCAAATGGAATGGCATTCTTACAAAACCTTTGAAATGTTAGAAACTCTTTATGAAAATGCAACTATTTATTTAGACCGAAAATATCAAAGATATTTAGAATTAAAAGAAATAATGAAATTAAAAAATGCCGTATTAAATCAAACCGAATAAGAAGATTTAATATTATTAGTGCGGAATTAAGCTGGAAAACCGTAAAGTGTTTTTACACAGGCAACCAGAACCGAAGGCTAAATATAATTTAGTCAGGGGCAACGCATAGGAAGTGAAAAGATATAATCTTCCCACGAGGCCGCACCACGCATCGGTAAAGCGTGAAAAGATATGCTGGACTACAATGTAATGTTGTAGAAGTAAGGATAAAAAGCCTTACGATAACATAATCGAAAACCCGTCAGTCAATTTCAAACATTTGTCATACTTTTGCAGTAGAATATTATGATAATAAGCTAAAGAAATTTGTTCCAAATCCTCACGGGACTCAAAATGCAGTCCTTTATATTGGAACTGAGATGGAACTTATAGATGAAGTTGAGCCTATTATGTTGGCTTATATTGCAGATGTTCCACAGGACCACATTATGGATTACACTTATGCGGATGGTGAATATGAACGAGTTCTTTATGCTATTGATGTTTTGGATAGAAGTCAAATTTATCTTGAATATGTCCCTGATTACGATATTTCTACTCTTGAACAAACTATAGAAAAATATGTTCTTCAAAAGAATGTAAGACACGTTTATTTTGATTATATTCATATTACAACAGACCTTATTGCAGAATTTCAAGGAGAAGCTAAAGCCAAGATGCAACTCCGTGAAGACCAAGTTCTTGCCAATGTTGGTACAAAATTAAAAGAACTTACTCGCAAATATGATATAAGTCTTGATACTTGGACTCAGGTTTCAGGTGATTGGAAAAATGAAAATAATCGAGACCAGACTATTATTCGTGGTTCTAAAGCTCTTGCAGATAAGGCAGATATTGCAGGACTTATGATGCGTCCTACTGTTGCAGAACTTAAGAAGATTGACCCAATTCTAAAGAATCGTTTTGGCGGACAAAAACCAAATGTTTATTATGCGATTTATAAGAATCGTGGTGGCAAATATGTAAATGTCAAAGTTTGGCTGTATGTAGATTATTCTACTATGCGTGTATCTGACCTATTTTGTACAGATTATGATAATAAACTTATTGATAAGGCATTTTTGCCTGAAACATTTGTTTCAGTAAATGAAGATGGCATTGTCAATTATAGTAGACATAAAGAAGATGTCCCTGTTGTAGCAACAGGCATTTCTGCAAAAGAGACTTCTAATGGAGATACCACAAAATTAACAAAGCCTACTAAATATGAAGCTATTTATTCTGATGAAACTGGTGGAGATGACCCAGCCGAAAAAGCTATAAAAGAAGCTATGGTGTCTGGTGAGGTAACTTCTGTTGTGAGTAAAAAACTCCAAACAAGGCTTGACCTTGAAAAAGAAAATGAAGAAAATATGTATTCTACTAAAGTAACCAGAGAAGATTTTGATAATGATGGTTGGCCGGTAGATAAATTTAGTGAAATTGAGGAAGAGGAGTAAAATCCTCTCCTTTGGTTAACATTATGATAGATAAAGACGAATTATTAAAACGTGTTACACCTGAGATTGTGATTGAAATAATGGATGAAAACGGCGCTCCTTTAAATCATACAAGCAGAGATGGTTCAACTGGACAGCAGCTTTTGTGGTTTAAAACTATTTGTCATGGAGGTTCTAAACCTAAACTCTGTTATTTCACTCAGTCAAAAAACTTTTTCTGCTATACTTCATGTGGAGCAATGAGCTTTTTTGAGGGGATTAAAAGAATTAGAAATGTAAGAGATAAAGACTTTTATAAGGGTGTTATTCTTTATATCGCCGATAAAGTTGGGTTAAAATCAACTCAAGAAAAGGGTTTTGGTACTTATCGTAAAGATGATAGAGACGATATGAGAACCCTTGAAGATAGTATGAGTATTTCTGGTTGGGGAGATTGGCGCGAAAAAATTAAAAATCAAAACGAAAATATCAATAACAAAATTATTCAAGACGAAACAATTTTAAACTATTTTGAAAATAAGATTTATGATGGATGGCTCAAAGAGGGCATTTCAGAAAAATCCATGAAAAAGTATGGAATTAAATGGTATGAATATCAAAAGCATATTATTATTCCACATCGAAATGAAGATGGACAGTTAATTGGTATTCGTCGCAGAAGTCTCAAACCAGAAGATAAAAATAATAAATATATGCCTGAATTTATTGAGGGTAAAGATTATGGGCATTCTTTAGGTCTGAATCTATATGGCCTTTATGAAAATAAAGCCGCAATAGAAGAACGTGGCAAAGCTATTATTGTTGAGGGAGAAAAAAGTGTTTTGCTTTCAGATACTTATTTCGGTAAGAATAGTATTGCTGTAGCTACTTGTGGCTTCTCTGTTTCTAATAAGCAAGCTAATCTTTTAGGAGACCTTGGCGTAAGACAGGTTTACCTTGGATTTGATAAAGACTTTGACGAGTTTGACTCTAAAGCAGTTAAGGAGTACAATAGCAATCCTGCAACTAAAAGAGACTTTGAGATGTATAAAAACAAAATTATTTCCATTGCTTCAAAATTAGCTGGAATGGGTTTTGCAGTTTATATTATCAAAGATAAAGAGGGTAAACTTAAAATCAAAGATTCTCCTTTTGATGAAGGTAAAGAAACATTTCAAAAGTTATTCGCAAGTGCAGAAAAGTTTGATATGAATAAGTTGAAGTGGAATCAAGGGTGATAATTATGTAGACGAGGATAAATAATAAATGAAAAAGTTACAATGGAAGACAAGATTTAATACTTAGTTTAAGGAAGAAGTAGATTTCTTAGATACTCTTCTTGAAAGCTATGGTATTACAGACATAAAGAGTTTTGTTCATCCTGTCAGAAGTGAGTTGAATGACCCATTCTTGATGAAGAATATGGATAAAGCTGTAGAATTAGTCCATGATAAATTAAAAGAAGATTGTAAAATTCTAATTTATGTGGATGGAGATTGTGATGGTGCAATGGCAAGTTCTGCCTTAACTCAGATTCTTAAATATATTAAACCTGATGTTAAGTTAGACTATACTTACGCTTTCCAGAAAGACCACGGACTTACTATGAGTAAGTTAGCAAATTTTACAAAAGATGAATTTGGATTGATTATAATTCCAGATGCATCAATGGAAGCTAAAGATGCTATTGAAATCACAAGGAATTTTTCTGCTCCTATTTTAGTTCTCGACCACCATTTAGTTTCATCTGAGACTCAAGATACTTGGACTGGCGAATGGATGGATAGAGAAAAGGCAATTTCTATTTATAAAGAGAACCCGTCTGAATATAAGACTCGTTTTCATACGGATTGTTATGTAAATTATTGTTTGCCTGTAAATAGTACAGATGGTCAGTATCCTTGTACTGCGATTTGTGGTACAGGAGTTGTAATGAAATTTGCAGAAGCCTATTGTGAAAAATATAATGTTAATACAGAAATTCTCGACAATATTATGGAGCTTGTTTCACTTGCTGAGATAGCAGACGGAATGGACAGCATGAAGCTTGAAGCAAGATGGTATATGCTTGAGGGACTAAAAGAGTTCTATTGGCATAATGATTTCATTAAAGAGCTTTGTGACCGTTTGGCTGACGAAATGCCTTATGGTAGAACTATTAGTTCTATGGGCTGGACTATTGCTCCTAAAATTAATGGCGTATTTAGATATGGCACAGAAGAAGAAATTGTTAATATGTGTCGTGCTATTCGCGGAGAGCAAGAAACAATAATTTATAAACCTCGACGTAAGAGCAAGAATGACCCTGTACCAGAACCAAAAGAGCATACTCTTCAATGGGATATGGCAAGGACTTGTTGTAATGTAAAGAGTAGACAAGATACAGCAGTACGTTCATTCATGGAAAAAGTTGAGGAAATCATTAAAAAGACAGAAGCAAATAAAAGAAGTATTTTATTTGTTGATTGTAGTAATGTAATTGATAAGAAAACTGTAAGTGGTTTGGTTGCTGCAAAAATTGCCACAAAATATCATCGTCCAACAGTTTTAATGCGCAATTTTTCAGATGATGAATTTGGTGGTTCGATGAGAAATTATTCTCAAGGCAATGTTTCTGATTTAAAAACTTTACTTGAAAAAGCAGGAGTTATTGTTCATGGTCAAATGTGGCCTGTACACACCTTTTCCGTCTCATCAACGGGGTACTTAATAAAGTGCTAACGGGGAAGCCTTAACGTAAAGTCGATGGTAATCCCGTGGGAAAATCATTAATAAGGAAGGGAGAATAATGTATTTAATTTATCGTCATATAAATAAAATAAATGGAAAAAGTTATATTGGATAGACTTCTAATTTAAAAAAGAGAATAGGAAATTAGGGGTCTGGATATTTATCTAAAAAGAAAAATGGAGAATATGCACAACCTGCTTTTGCTTTTGCTATTTTAAAATATGGTTGGGATAATTTTGAAACTGAAATATTAAAAGAAAACTTGACTTTAGAAGAAGCCAATTTTTATGAATTTTATTATATTGAAGAATATGAATCAGAAGTCGTAACTGGAAAAGGTTATAATATTCAGAAAGGAGGACATAATTCTCCTTTGTCTGAAAAAACAAAAGAAAAAATTCGTCAATATAATTTAGAAAACGGGTCTTTTTTAACAGAACATAATCCTTTGGAGAGAGAAGTAATTTGTTTAGAGACTGGAAAAATTTTTAAAAATTGTAAAGAAGCAGAATAGAGTGTAGATGCTAATGCAAAAAATGGCAACAGAGTTGCAGAAGTGTGTCGCGGAAATTCTTCTCAAAAGAAAGTAAATGGCTTTCGCTTTCGTTATTACGAAGATATAATTTCGTATTGTATTTTTTAATAAAAAATGATTAATCCTGTAACGACTATTCCTGAAAAGGAAGTAGAATTGCTATTGATACGCAATTCGAAATGGGTGTGCTTAATTAACTAATTAAGTAAGAGATAGTCTGTGCCATTAGAAATAATGGAATAACACGCATTCGAACGCCGCTGGTATTCGTATAGAAAAAAGTAAGCTTTCTGAAATTCAAGCTAAGTGTGATGAGTTACTTCCTATTGATTCTCTTGTTACAATTCATCAGGTTGATTGGCAAGTAGACTTGGCTGATTTGAAGAAAGAATATATCTCAGAGGTCGCAGAAAATTATGCTATCTGGGGTAATACTGTTCCATCTCCTACTTTCGCCATTACTGGTATCAGGGTAAATGCAAGTCAGATTACTCGGTCTGGTCCAAATGGAGCTAAGACTTTTATTCGTTTTAAGGCTAATAATATTTCTTTTGTTAAGAAGTATTGTGCTGCTGGCGAATTTGATACCATGACTATGAAAGATAGAGTCGGATTTGGGGTTAGTAAAAAGAATCTTTTGATGAATGTTATTGGTGAGTTCCAGTATGAAAAATATGAGGATAAAAATTATCCTGTTGTAAAGATTCTTTATTATGATGTTGAAGAAGACCTTGAGGCTAATGAAGCTGATAAGCAAAAAATGGCTGGTGGAGATTGGTCTGAGATTGAAGAATCTACATCTAAAAATAAAAAGGTTGTTGCAAAAAACGCAACGCCTATTGCACAAAAGGAAGAAAAGAAAATTGATGCTGATGAGTATCGGGACGATTTCTATTTCTAAAAAGATTTTAAAGTTATGAACTTTTGAACTATATAGGGAAACTTTCTTATAGGAAGTTTCCCTTGACAGATATACTTAGACGTGATATAATATAGACAAATTTATGAGAAAGGAGAAGAATAATCGAATGTTTGTAGGTTTACATAATCATACTGATAATGGGTCAAACATTCGCGGATTCCTTGATAGCACTAATACTATTAAAGGACTTCTCGAATACACGCTTTAGGTAGGACACAAAGGGGTAGCTATTACAGACCATGATTCTGTCGCAGCTCATGTTAATGCGCTTACGCAAATGGCAGAGTTTCATGAGAAAGACCCCGAAAAATGGAAAGATTACAAATTAATTCTTGGTAATGAGATTTATCTTTGTAGTCGTAAAGTAATTGAAGAAGACAAGGATTATGTTTTCTATCATTTTATTCTTATTGCGAAAGATGAAGTTGGACATAAACAAATTCGTGAATTGAGTACAAGAGCATGGATTGATAATTCATTTACTTGGGTTAATATTCGTACTCCTACTTATTATGACGATTTATTTGAAGTTGTTGAAGCTAATAGAGGGCATTTAGTGGCTTCGACAGGTTGTTTAGGTGGATTTGCGCCCAAGTTGATTCTTCAAGCATATAAGGAAAATCCTTCGCAACCAGATTATCATAAGGTAAGAAAATGGCTGTCTCGAATGGACCAGTGTTTTGGACATGGGAATTTTTTTCTTGAATTACAACCGTCTATTCAAGAAGAACAAAAAATTGTTAATCAAGCTTATATTGAATTGTCAAAAGAACTTGATATTCCTTATGTTATCACTACTGATGCTCATTATCTTAAAAAAGAAGATAGACCTATTCACGAAGCTTTTCTCAAATCAAATGATGATAGTGGAAAAGAGCGTGAAGTGGGAGATTTTTACGCTTCAACTTATGTAATGTCAGAAGAGGAAATTCATTCTTATATGGATGAATATCTTGGAGCAAAAGTAGTACAACAGGGTATTGATAATACCATGTTAATTTATAATATGGTTCAAGAATATACTTTGTTTGCAAATCTTGAAATTCCTTATGAGCCAGATGATTTAACAGAGCCTAATCCAGTATTAGTCGAAAAATATGTTAAATATATTCCAATGTTAGATTGGTTTGTTAAATCTGATTTTAACGGAGACCGACATCTTGTTCGAGAAATTGTAAATCGTATCGAAAAAGATAGTGATGAATTAGCTAATAAAGAAACTTACGATGCAATTCAAACGTGTCTTGAATCGGTAAAAGCAAGCTCAGAAGCAAATAAAGCTCATTGGTCTGCTTATTTATTACAAACCAGAGACCTCGTAAATGCTTGTTGGGAAGTTGGTAGTTTAGTTGGTCCCTCTCGTGGCTCAGGTCTTGGTTTTATTCTTCTTTATATTTTAGGTATTACTCAAGTTAATCCTTTAAAAGAAGACGTAAAAACGTATCATTGGCGCTTTCTTAATCCAAAACGTGTTAGTCCTTTGGATGTGGATGTGGATTTTGAGAATGCCTATAGAGATGATGTTATTGCTTTACTTCAGCATAAATATTGTGGAGACAATCAAAAAGCTGGAAATCGTCGTGTAATGAAAGTTCAAACACTTTCTACGATGAAAGCCAAAAGTGCCTTGCAAACAGCTTGTCGTGGCTTAGGCTACGCTTCAGAAGAAGGACAGTTTCTTGGTTCTTTTATTAGTCAAGAACGTGGCATTCAGTATACTCTTAAACAAACTTATTATGGAGACGAAGAAAACAATCTTCCTCCCAATCAAGAATTTAAGAATCTTATGGACGGTCAATATAAAGATGTTTGGGAAGTTGCCCAAAACATTGAGGGCTTAATTAGTGGTGTTGGTAGTCATGCAGGAGGAGTTATTCTTTCAGCAACAGATGTTGTAGACCACGCTGCGCTGATGAAAACAGCAAGTGGAGATATTATTACTCAATTTGACCTTCATGCCGCAGAAAAAGTATCTCTCATCAAATGGGACCTCCTTTCGATAGACGCATTACAAAAGGAGCACGTTTGTCTAAATCTTCTTATGGAAGATGGTTATATTAAAGACCAAGGTAATATTAGAGATACTTATGAAAAATATCTTGGCGTTTATAAAATTGAGCGAAACAATCCTGAAATTTGGAATATGCTCAATGAGCATAAAGTAATGTCTTTTTTCCAAATGGAAAAGCAAACAGGCTATCAAGCTATTGCTGTGGCCAAACCTGAAAGCCTTTCTGACCTTTCTGCTTTAAATTCAGTAATGAGACTTATGGCTCCAGAACCACGGGCAGAAGCTCCCTTGGATAGATTTGGTCGATTTAAAAAAGATATTACACTTTGGTGTAAAGAAATGACTGATTATGGTTTAACAGAACATGAGCAAGAAGTAGTAAAAAAATATGCTGGAAAGAATTATGGACTGTTGCCCAATCAGGAAGATTTTATGATGGTTGTTCAAGACCCCGAAGTAGGTGGATTTGACTTACTTTGGGCTGATAAGTTAAGGAAAAGTATTGCTAAAAAGAATCCTAAAGCTTATCTTGAATTACAGCAAGAGTTCTATGATAATATTAGAGAAAAGAACCTTAGCCCCAAATTGTGTCATTATGTTTGGGATGTATTAATTTCAATGAATCGTGGCTATGGTTTTAATGCGTTGTTGTGGCGCACACAAGCTTAACCGTTTCATCAACGGGGTTAATCTCTTTTAAGGATTGGCAATCTTAGGGATTAGCTAACGAGGGTAAAATCTCGTGTCAAATCAAAACAAATTAATATTGAAAGGAGGAATAAATGTTTATATATAAAATTACAAACTTAAAAAATGGTAAAATTTATATTGGACAAACAAACAATTTTGAAGCTCGTATGAGGAATCATAAATCTTGTGCTTTTAATTCTAAAGCAAGAGAATACGGACTCCATTTGTATTATGCTATTCGTAAATATGGCTGGGAAAATTTTTCAAAAGAAATTATAGAAAATATTCCAGATGAAGAGAGTCAAGAATATGTGGATGAAAGAGAACGTTTTTATATTTCTTTTTATGATTCTACAAATCGAGATAAAGGATATAATGTAGATTTAGGTCGGCAAAATGGAGCTAAAAAACAAAAATTAACATTTGAACAAAAAGTGTCTTTAAGTAAGATTTTTACTTTAGAAGAGATAAAAGATATTCAGCAAATGTTAATTGATGGTAAACCTTTAATTGAAATTAGAGAAAAGTATTATCCTCGTTTAACGGATAGTCTATTGACCAATATAAATACGGGTTTAAATTTTAAAAGAGAAGATTTAATTTATCCTTTACATGATTATATGCATGATGGGCATTCGGATATGTTTACTCGACAAGAACAAGAAGAAATACAAAAAGAATTACAAGAGGGTAAATTAACTTATGCTGAATTGGCTAAAAAATGGGATATAAAATCTGTTCGGATGTTATCTATGATTAATAACGGAAAAATTTGGAAAAATGATAAATTACAATATCCATTATCAATTCGTGGGAATTCTCGTTTACATAATTTTAATTCATGGGTTAAACTTGTTCAAAAAGATTTAATGGAAAGTAGCCTAAATCAAACTGAAATTGCAAAGAAATACCAAAAAAGTTATTCAACAATAAAAAAAATCAACAGCGGAAGTTCTTATTATAATGAGAATTATCAATACCCATTAACTTCTAATAGGAAAAAAGAATTTTAATTTGTTTTGAAAATGATGTATCGACTATCTTGGGTTAGACCGAGAGTACGGGAGCTATTGATACGCTCTTGGAAACAGCTTGCGACTGCTAAGAATGCCAAAACTTAGACACAGAAAAGTCGTAAAAAATAGTCAGTTTTAACAAAAAGCACATACGTTAGCCTATTCAATCGTAGGACTTCAAGAAGCAAATCTTGCTTATCATTATCCTGTCCTTTATTGGAACTCAGCAAATTTGATTTCTGATTCAGGCGGAGAAGATGGTAATGTAAACTATGGTAAAATTGCAAAAGCAATTAGTAATATTCAAAAAGAGCGGACAAAAGTAGCTCTCCCTGATATTAACAGAGTAAAATTTGGTTTCCGTCCGAACGTAGAACTTAACGAAATTATTTATGGGCTTAAGCCTATTCAGGGAATTGGAGCAAAAGTAGCAAATGGAATCATTAGTCATCAACCTTATGCATCCATGCAAGATTTTTATAATAAGATGCAATCTTTTAAAGAAGAAGCTCTTGAAAACAAGTTTGGTGATGCGGCAATGATTCAACTTATAAAAGCAGGTTGTTTTGACGACCTTGAAAAGAAACCAAGAACTGAAATTATGGCAGATTTTATCCGCCAAATTTCAAGTCCTATTACAAGTCTTAAAATGGCAAACATTGAGGACCTTAATCGTCTTGGCTTACTTACTGAAGGTCAGAAAAAATTTGAACTTCGCTTGTATCGTTTTTGTAAATATGTTTGTCAAAAACAATTTTTTTACAAGCAAGAAAAGAAATCTCCAAATACAGCCTATTATTATTTAGAGAGAAAATTTGCTGAACCTTATTTTGAAGAAAATTTTATGTCTGAAATGCAAATTACTAAAGATTACGAGCTAACAGACAATGGCTTATATGCAGTAAAGAAAGGCAGTTTAGACAGAGAATTTAATAAATTAACTAAAGACTTTAGAGAAAATGTTCTAACAAGTCAAGAAATGCTTGATGCTGTTAATAAAGACCGTTTTGATAATCTTTGGAAAGAAAAAGCCACGGGAACAGTTTCTAAATGGGAAATGGATTCTATGTGCTTTTATTATGGACCTCATGAACTTGAAAATGTTAATCGTAAAGAATACGACATTGTTAAGTTTAACGATATGCCAGAAGAGCCAGTAATTGCAGATGTATATTATTATCGCAATCAACAAAAGCCTCGATTTGTTTTAAATCGTATTTGCGGTACAGTTCTTGACAAAGACAGAACAAAACATACTGTAACATTGTTAACACCTGACGGAGTTTGTGATGTTAAATTCTATGCAGGAGCGTTTTCTTATTGGGACAAACAAATTTCTCAAATTGAAGCTGATGGGACAAAGAAAACACTTGAAAAATCTTGGTTCTCTCGCGGTAATAAAATTATGGTAACAGGTTTCCGTAGAGGTGAACAGTGGGTAGCCAAAAAATATAAAGATAGTGTTTACAATCATTCTGTCCAGTTAATTGTTGATATTGACGAAAAAGGCAACTTAGACCTTAAAACAGATAGAATCGAGGTGGACTCAGCTAATGATGTAGCAGTCTAAAATAACAGAGCAAGACAAAATTATCAAGATTCATGCTACATTAAACAATGTAATTTTCCCTAAAGGTGGGTTTTAGAGTATAACTGAGCCCACCTTCGGGATAGTATCTTGGATTATAGTGTCTGTAGATGATGGAGAACCTACAAATGATAATTTTGGTACAATTACAGTAAAGGGGACATATCCTTGTAATATATCTCCCAGAGCAAATTATATTATCATTGCAAAAGAGGTTGAACATCCTCAGTATGGAACACAATATGATTTGATTTATTTTAATGAAGAGTTTGATATGACAAAAGCTACTAATCAAAGAGCTTTTCTTAAAACTTTTTTGACAGATAATCAAATTGAAGAGTTCTTTAAAATTTTCCCTAATCCAATTCAAACATTGGAAAAAGGTAATCCAAAAGAGCTCACAAAAATTCATGGTGTTGGAGACTATATTGCCAACTGTATTCTTGAGCGTTATGAGCAAAAGAAAGATGTGGGTCAAGTTTATCTCGAGTTAGATGGAATAGGACTTTCTTCTAATTTTATTACTAAATTAGTTCAAAAGTACAAAAATCCATCAGTTATAGTTTCCAAAGTAAAAGAAAATCCTTATTCATTAATTAAAGATATTGACGGAGTAGGATTTTTAACTGCTGATGCAGTAGCTCAAAAAGCAGGATTTAATAAAACAGATGTTCGAAGAATTAAGTCTTTTATTACTTGGTTTTTAAATAAAGAGGGTGATGAAGGACATTCGTATATTTCTGCGCAGGAATTAAATGCAAATATTTTTGAAACATTAGGTTCTCCACAAGAGATTGTAGAAAATTATGATGTTCCAGAAGATGCAGATAGTTCTATTCCACGAAACAATATTGCCAAAGCTATAAAAGAGCTTCAAGATGAAGGGATAATAGTTCTTGAAAATAGTGAGAGAAAAGCAGACCGTAGGGTTTATTTGACTAAATTCTATAATCTTGAAAGAGATATTGCTTATCATTTAAAGAGACTTCTCAATGCTCATAGTGATTTTGTCATTGAAAACTTTGATGAAAAAATCAAAAAAGCAGAGGAAGACCAAGGATTTGAATTTACTCAAGAGCAAATTGATGGTATAAAATTAGGTTGTGAAAAACAAGTCTGTATGATAACTGGTCTTGCAGGTAGTGGTAAATCAAGCCTTGTAAATGGTATACTTACTGTTTTAAACAATTATACTTTTGCTCAATGTGCTCTTTCAGGAAAAGCTGCTGCGAGACTGCAAGAAGTTACAGGAGTTTCAGGAAAAACAATTCATCGTTTACTCGAATACAGTGGAGATGGATTTGTTAGAAATGAAGAAAATCCACTTGAAGAGAACATCATTGTTCTTGATGAAATTTCTCTTGTTGGCGGTGAAATCTTCTTAGATTTGCTTAAAGCAATTCCTAATGGCTCTAAGTTAATTATGTTAGGTGACTTTGGGCAGTTAAGCTCTGTGGGTCTTTTAAATCTTGCTTATGATATGATGAATAGTAATCTTATTCCAGTAGTAAAATTACAACAAGTTCATCGTCAAGCAAAGTCTTCTGGTATATTAACGATAGCTTATCAAGTGCGTAATGGTTATCAACTTTATGAAAACTATGCACAAGAAAGTATTGAAACTGTCGGAGAAAAGAAAGACATGATAATAGATGTCAGTCCTGATAGTGATGATGATAGAGATAAGATATTGCAATACTTTGAAGAATATTATAACTCTCCTTTAGTGGGAAGAGATATTGAAAAAATTCAGGTAATTTCTCCTGTTAAAGAGAGAGGAGATACTTGTGTATTTAATTTGAATCAAGACATACAAGAACTTGTTAATCCGATAGACCCGTTTAAAAGAAATTATGTTGTAAAGAAACAGCATAAAAAGGTTGACAAAGATTTTAGTTATGTGATTCAAGAGAATGATAAAGTTATGTGTATTAAAAATAATTATCGTGTTTTTAATACAAGTGGGGCTCAATCTGCAATGTTTAATGGTTGGACAGGAATTGTAAAGAAAATTGATGATGATAACATGATTGTCGATTTTACTTTGGGAGATTGTCCGATTATTATTCCATTAAAAGAAGTTGGCAACTATATTATTTTGGGATATGCAAGTACAGTCCATAGACTCCAAGGAAGTTCCGCAGATGTGGTAATTGGAGTGTTAAATTGGGGTTGTCCTCCAAACATGGCTTCAAAAGAGCTTGTATATACTTTAATTACTCGTGCTAAGAAAAAATGTATTTTGGTTGCAAATACGGGAACTTTAAGAAGTGCGATAGGAACTGATTCAGTAGCCTATAAGAGAACATTTTTGCCAGAGATGCTTCAGAAAGATTTTTATTGGCTTCGAGCAGAATACAATAAAGAGAAGAAAGCAAAAGATGAAGCAATTAGGGCAAGGATGAAAGAGATTATGGCAAATGCTGTAAATGTTTCTGAAGAATCTGAAGAAGCAGAAAGTTCAGAAGAAAATTCTTAATAAAAACGCAAAAAGCTCTTGACAATCAAGAGCTTTTGTGTTAGAATACAGACACTAAGATAAAAAGTAAGATAGGATAAAAGGTGGCTTTTATATGTCTTCTAATTCTAATAAATATTTTTATTCTAACTGTTTCATTGAAATGGTTAAGGCTAAAATTAAAAATCCTAAAGTCAAAGTAATGTATCTTCCTATTTTCCTAAATGAAGTTCCTTGCCCTCATTGGATGTGGCTTGATGAAGATGGAGAGCATGATTTTCATTGTAAAGGAAAACTACCTTGGTGGAAATGGATTTGGCATAAAGGCTATATAAGAACATTCCATCGAGGATGTTATAAAGGCTGTATTATGCAGATGATTGAAAAGAAATATTATGAGGGAAAGTATGAATAAGTCGAATATCCCAGCTACTTTTAAAGAAGTTGGTTTCAATGAAAGTTTTCATATGGGAAAATCTGAGAAATTTTCCTATTATATAGATAAAAACCTTGACTTTTGGTGTGAGCTTGAGGGAGGAGAAATTATTAAATGTCCTTCGGCTTATCGTATTGATGCATTTACTTTTACTTGGTCTGGCTGTCGTTATTGGTATGATGAAGAGACTAAGCGCCATTATTATGTAAATCCATTTTATGATGGAGAAACATTTTATCTCTATGCAGATAGTTTCGGAGAACTGCTTGAGCTTATTAGAAAATTTGTAGAGCCAAGTGATGAAATAGGAGATGTACTTGATTCTTCTACCGAAATGAAAACATATAGGAATACAATAACAGAAATTTTTAAAAATTAAGGAATAATTATTATGAATCGTGAACAACGTAGACAAACTGTAAAGAATCTTCAAAAGAAAGGTCTCAAGAGAGAATCCGCTGAGACTATTGTTGAACGCATGGATTTTACCGAACATCATTTTAGCAGAGATGTTTGGGAAGGTGAAAAGGTTAAGTTGAACTATAACCGAATCACTCATTATAAGGATTGGAAAATTCTTCGTCAGGAATATAGAGATTTTGTAGAAGCTAATAAAGATACTGTTTTTACAGTAGAATTTGATGATATTCGCAAAAAGGAAGCTGAGAAGAATGATGGGTTGAGTGGTCTTTGCCAGTTTGTAGAGGATACCACTCCTGTGAAGTGGTTGTTCTATGCTATTGACCTCATTCCTGAACCCAACCAGACTCGTCCTAAGACTGAGACTGAACTTCAGAATGAAGCATTTTTGGCTCATGTCAATGAAGTTTTAAAAGGTATTGAGTAATGGAAAAAACTGTTGTTGGGGATAAATATGTTTTTGTCCCCTCAGAAGAACAAAAATTAGCAGATGATTGTCTGCAACTTTTAAGCGAAGAAGTAAAAAGGCTAAATCCTGATTGCGAAAAAGTTGCGACATTATCTTTTGATGATAAAATTTATGTTGTGCCTGTAGATGGTAATAAACCTTTAATGGTGATGTTTGATACTGATGAAGTTTGGAAAGTATCGGTAGACCCAGAAAATGAAAAGGAATTAATTGCTGAACGTTTTGCTACAAGAGAAGAGCGAGAGGAAATTCTTAAGGCTTTAGCTATGGGTGGAATTAATGCGTTTAGAGTGGAGGATTAACAATGACTAATCTTGTAATTATGGTTGGACCTGTCGCAAGTGGTAAATCCACTTTTGCAAACAACATTAAAAATGTATACGAACGAAATGGACAGAAAACTATTATTGTTTCCTCTGACCAGATTCGCGTTGATTTGTATGGTGATATTAATGACCAGACTCATAATGATGAAGTCTTTAAGGAAGTTCGTCGTAGAATTAACAACTGTATTGGGAAAATGAATGTCATTGTAGATGCTACCAGTATTAATGTAAAGTCTCGTATTCCTCTACTTGACCTTGTTCGTAAAAATTCAGATGTGCGTAAAATTGCTATGGTTATGACTACTCCTGAACCTGTATGCAAGATGCTTAATCGTAAGCGTGAGCGAAAAGTCCCTGAGTATGTTATTGATAAGCAGATTGGAAAATTTGAGATTCCTTTTTATGAAGAAGGGTTTGATGAAATTAATTTAATTGATTGGAATAGCGGATATTTTAGTTATGCTAAAGATGAATTAATAAGAACAATAGTTGATAAAGATGTTATTCAAGATTTTATGAGAGGATTTGACCAGTGCAATTCTCATCATAAGTATACTCTTGATGTGCATTGTCAAAAGTGTGCAGAAGAAGTCGCAAAACGAACCGATAATGAAATCCTTATTCGCGCAGCAGAAATCCATGATTATGGGAAGATGTTGACGCAGGAAGAAAAACCTGATGGTAGTGGTGAATGTCGCTATTATAGCCACCATAATAAGGGTTGTTATGAGTTAATGCATCTTCTTGCATGGGTTGGTTTCGAAGATTATGATAAGTGTCTTGAGTGCTTATTCTATGTAAACTTTCATATGTTGCCCTTCTTTATTGAGACCGAAAAGGCTCAGAAAAAGTGGGAGAAAATTATGGGAAAGGAAAAGCTTGATAATCTTTTCTTATTTAATAAATGTGATAGGATTGCAAGTGGTACACAGTAATGTGGAAGCATCCTCTGCTTGGATATATTAAAGAAGTAAAAGCTCTATATGCTTATAATCACAATCCTATTCAAGATTGGAATTTTAAGCATTGGCTTGAATACCTTTCTGAACAATCAGAAAAAGCTTATATTGTAAGTCTTTTGGATTTGCTTGATGTATTTGAGCCTCTTGATATGACCATTGATAATGAATATGTGCTTTTCCATTACAAGGGTTTTATTGACCTTAGTGATATGGGATATTCTGAGGAAACCTTTTTCTATCTATATGATGGACTTTATCGAGAGTGTCGTTCTTGTGTCTTTGATGTAAAGAAAGAAGAACTTGTACTTTGTTCTCTAAATAAATTCAAGAATATGGGGGAAGATGCTTTTGATTGGTCTGAAAAGGCTATTCGAGAAAAGTATACTTCTGCTCAAAAAATTTGGATTACCAATAAAATGGACGGTAGTTATCAGCAATTCCGATATATTACTAATTCTGATGGTTCTGGAACAATTTTTGGGTCGGGTTCTCAGGCTATTAGTCTGAATGAATCTTGGAGACTAAAAGAGGGATTTGGTCTTTTGACTGATTCTCAAAAGCAAATGATTAAGGATTATCCTGATTATACTTTTATTTTTGAGTTCATTTCTACTAAAAATGCTATTGTTGTTCATTATACTAAGGAACAAGAGGGAATGTATCTAATTTCTGCTCGTTCTTGTGTTGATGGAACTGAGATGGATTTTGATACTGTTCGTAGTATTGCTACTCTTTATGATAGTAAGATGGTAGAGTATTACGATTCTGAAAATCTGGATTCGCTTCTTGCTCAGGTTGATAACTTTTCTTCTAATGAAAAAGAGGGCTGGGTTATCCGTATGCGAGATGAGAACGATAATGATTTTCGCGTGAAAGTGAAAGTAAACGATTACGTTTTAATGCATCGTGTGATTAGTAAGCAAGTGTCTCCTAATGCAGTAATTGAAGCGCTGGCTTATGACAAGTATGATGATTTCTATTCTAAAGTCCCCGATGCTTTCAAAGATATTGTAAAGGGTTTTTATCTTGAGACTGTAAATTATATTAATACTCGTACTACTGCGGCTATGAATTGGTATTATCAGATGATGGAAGAGCTTAAAGACCAGCTTAAAAATTATCCTGAAAATTATATTAATAAGCTTAAGATGGTATGGATTAGTGAAAATGTGCCTAAGTGTATTGCAAGTGATGTAAGGAACATGGTAAATGAGAAAGAGACTCAATATCTTATTCGTCGTGGTTTTCCTTATCGTCACGCAGAGATTCTTAAACTAAAGAATCAGCATGAAAAGGCTATTAGACAAGCAAAAGAAAGACAAAACAATTTAAAGAAAGAAGAGTGATTACAATGGTTAATGTAAAGATTAAGAAGTTGACCGAGACAGCAAAGATTCCGACAAAGGCTCATGCAGAGGACGCTGCTTTTGACCTGTATGCTGACATTCCCAATGATACTTTTATTCCTTGGGGTAGCACAGAAGGGCGTAATGGTTTGAAGATTCTTCCTCATACCACTGTAAAGGTTGGAACAGGTTTAGCAATGGCAATTCCTAATGGTTATTGGGGTGCTATTTATGCTCGCAGTGGTATTGCAACGAAACAGGGATTGCGTCCTGCTAACGCCGTAGGATGTATTGATTCAAACTACCGTGGCGAAATCATTGTAGCTCTCCATAACGATTCTTCGGAGACTCAGATTATTGAGCATGGGCAGCGAATTGCACAGTTTATGCTTGCACCAGTAATCCTGACAGAGTTTGAAGAGACTGACAATCTTGATGAGACTTCTCGTGGAGCAGAGGGCTTTGGAGATTCTGGCAAATTCTAATCGTATAGACGATAATAAAATTCAGTTTTTATTTTGAGGTAAAAATAAATGACTTTTAATTTTAAGTGTGACAAGTGTGGCACTCGTGTAGGTGTTGACCTCGCTGAGAATTTGCCTGATTTTGAAACTCCTCGATATGAGGAAGATGGGACAATTTTCTTCAAGGATGCTCATATGATTTGTCCTGTTTGTAAGGGTGAGATGAGCTTCGTTTTTGAAGAGAGTGAAGATTAGAATAATAGGGAGGACCAGTAATGGCTACTCCCAATTATAATAAATTACTTTTTTATGATACGGAAACAGTAGGGATTAAACCCCCTTATATTATAAGTTTGGGCTATATCTTATGTGAAAACAATAAAATTGTTAAAAGAGATATAATCAAATGCAATCCAAAATATCACATTTCAGAGGGCGCATCTAAGGTAAATGGATTTACAGATGAGATGGTAAAAGATTGGCCAACTTTTGAGGAAGAGTGGCCTAAGATTGCACCATATTTTGAAAATGCTATACTTGTTCGGCATAACTTACCCTACGATATTGGCAGTATTAAGGCAGAATTTAAACGTTATAACCTGCCTGAACTTCATGGGTATTATGTAGATACTTTACCTATAGCAAGAAAGTATATTCCAAAGCCCGAAGTGCCGAATCATAAGTTAGGAACTCTTTGTGAATATTTTGGTATTAATCTTGAAAATGCGCATACTGCTGACGCAGATATTTATGCAACTATGAAGTTATTTAATAGATTAGTTAGAATTACAAAAGGACAAATGGACGTAAAGGAGTTTTAAAGAATATATGGTAACACTTTATTCTACAGGGTGTCCAAGATGTAAAGTTTTGGAAAAGAAATTAACTCAGAAGAATATTGAATTTGAGTTAAAAACTGATTTTGATGTTAATGCTTTTCTTGAAAAGGGATTTTCTTCTGTGCCACTTTTGGAAGTTGGCGGAGAAATTTTAACTTTTGAAAAGGCAAATCAATGGATTAATAATAATTAAAGGGGGAATTTTATATGGATATTTCACTTCGTCTAACCAAAGACTTTGAAAGATGCCTTGAAGACCTAAAAAAGAAATACGGTGAAGATTTCGAATATATTAACGGTGTTCATTCAAGTTAGCTGGATTTTTCTGAGTTCCTTGATAAATTTGTAAATCAGAGCACTATGGCAGATGCAACAATTGACCCCAATGCTAATGCTAATCATCGTGATATTCGTTCTTTTATGACAGAAAAAGGAAAGAGCGAAGATAAGCTTTTTGGGCTCAATAAAATTTTCCTTGAAATTAAAAAGAAATGGGGACTTCGTACTGCTAAAGCTTGGCTTGAATAGGAATTTAGTAAAGGATTTTATTTGAATGATTCTTCGTCTGCCAGTTATTTTCCATATTGTTGGGCGAATGATTTGAGTCGTTTAGCAAGAGAAGGGTTGTTTTTCCTTGGAGGATATAATAACCAACCCCCCAAACATTTGGATACTTATTTTGACGATGTTATTGAATTCGTTTCATTCCTCAGTAACCGTCAATCGGGCGCAGTTGGGCTCCCGAATGTAATTATTTGGGCTTATTATTTCTGGAAAATAGATGTACAAAATGGACATTATTTTAATGACCCCGATACTTATTTAAAACAATATTTTCAAAAATTTGTTTATAGACTTAATCAGCCCTTCTTAAGAATTGACCAATGTGCGTTCACAAATGTTTCTATTTTTGACCGTCCTTATCTCGAATCTTTGTTTGGCGGTCTTGAATTTCCTGACGGTTCATTTGCTATTGACCAAATAGAAGAAATTATGAAGTGTCAGCGTTTGTTTATGGATGTGGTTAGCGATATTCGAACTGAGAATATGTTTACTTTCCCCGTGTTGACTTATTCCCTTTTATATAAAAATGGAAAGTTTGAAGACGAGGAAACGGCAAGATGGGCTTGCTATCATAATATTAAATGGTCGGATTCTAATTTCTTTGTATCTGATAATGTGGGTGTTCTTTCAAATTGTTGTCGTTTGCTTTCAGATACACAAAAACTTGATGCTTTTGTCAACTCTATTGGTGGCACAGCATTGTCTGTGGGCTCTTGTCGCGTAAGCACAATAAATCTTATGCGTATTGCTTACGAAACTAAATTTAACAAGAAAAAATATATCGAGCTTCTTAAAGACCGTGTTCTTTTGGATTGTAAAGCTTTGACCAGTATGCGTCATATTCTTAAGCGAAATATTGAAAAAGGTTTGCTTCCTAATTATCAAGATGGAGCAGTTGAGCTTGATAAACAATATTGTACCATTGGTATTCTTGGTATGTATGAAGTTATTGACTCTTTTGGTTTGGTTGAAACTGATGAGTTTGGAAATAAAAGCTACACTGATGAAGGACTTGAATTTGCTTCTGAAATATTAGATACAATTAATCAGGTTAAGGATGAATTCGAGTGCGATTTTTCTTTTAATGTTGAATCTATTCCACGGGAAAATTGTGCTGGCGTAATATGTACTGCTGACAATCTTTTGTTTGAACAGGACAAATATTTTATTTATTCTAATCAATGGGTTCCGTTAACAGAGCAATGCACCATTCAAGAAAAATGTCGTCTTGGTAGTATATTAGATAAAAAATGTGGTGGCGGTTGTATTGCTCATATTGACATTGAAAATCGTTTCCCAACTAAAGAGTCTGCATGGGATATGCTTAACTATGTAGCATCTAAAGGCGTAATCTATTTTGCGTTTACTACTAAAATTAGTGTTTGTGAAGATAAACACTCTTTTATTGGTGTTCAAACCTGCCCTATTTGTGGCAAACCTGTGGCAGACCAATATGCCAGAGTGGTAGGATTTTATACTCCTGTTAGCAGCTACCAAAAAATTAGAAAGAAAGAATTTAATTTAAGACGCTGGTACAATGTGCTTGATGCCGATTCTATTATGAAAGGTTAAAATTATGGAAAATAAAATTCATCTTAAAGGTGTAATTATGGAGGACTTTGTAAATTATGCGAAGCCCTCTATCTTCCTAATCACTTGTCAATGCGATTGGAAATGTTGTCATGAGGCAAATATTCCCATTTCTGTATGTCAGAATGAACCTATTGTAAGACAACCCACGAAAGAATTTTTAATTTCTTCTGTTTACAAGGCTTATATTGAGAATGAAATTACAAAGGCAATTGTCATAGGAGGACTTGAACCCTTCATGCAATTTAATGAGATTTTATCTCTTTTAAAATATTTCAGAGAAAATAACTGTTATGATGACTTTGTAATTTATACTGGATATTATAAAGAAGAAATAGAAAAAGAAATTGAGCAATTAAAACAATATCCTAATGTAATCTTAAAGTATGGACGATATAAACCTAATACTCCATCTCGTTTTGATGAGGTTCTTCAAATTACTTTAGCTTCAGATAACCAATACGCAGAAAGGATTTCCTAATGTTAAAAATTGTTTTAAATGATGATGCTGATTTAGTAGAGGAAACTAATAGACAATTAGCTGAAATGAGAGCTAAATATGGAAAGCAATATTGTCCATGTGGCTTAACACAAACTGATGATATGGTTTGTATTTGCAAATCTTTCCGAGAACAAAATTTTGCAGGGGAATGTAACTGCGGAAAATACAAAAAAGTTGAAGTTTGATTTTAAGGAGGAACACAATAATATATTGTGTTCCTCCTTTTTTATTCTTTTTTGTTTTATAAATTTTTCTTGACAAAAGAGATAAGACATGGTATAATCTCAGTAAGAATATAAAAACGGAGGTCCTGATTTATTAATACACGAATTGAAGAAAGACTTGAAACAGATTTTAACACATTAACTGAAAAGGGTTTTGAAGTTGTTGGGGTGTTTGTGGCAGGTTCGAACAATTATGGATTAGATGATTCCAGTAGTGACCTTGACACAAAGGCAATTGTGCTTCCTCATTTTGAAGATATTGTTCGTTCTAAACAATGGGTAACAGATACAATCATTAACGCTGACGATTCGCACACGGAAGTTAAAGACATTCGTAATATGTTTGATTGTTATAAGAAACAGAACGTCAATTTTCTTGAGACTCTTTTTACAAAATATTATTATTTAAATCCTGATTATACAGGTGAGTGGCTTGGAGCAATTGTTAAGAATCGAGAAAAAATTGCTCATTATGACGAATGCAGAGCTATCAAAGCAATGTATGGTAATATGCTAACAAAGTATAAAAATATGTATAAGTCTATGCCACATAGCGCAGCCGAAATTGAACAGTATGGGTACGCTTTAAAAGATTATCATCATTTAATGAGACTGGCACAATTTATTAGGAGATATATTTCAGGCGAGAAATATGAATCTATTTTAATTGCAGAAGACCGAGAAAAGCTTATCGAATATAAGCGTATAGGTTTCCCTCTCGAAGAAGTTTCCAAGATTGCAGAAGAAACTCTTAATACGACAAAAAAGTTAGTGGATGATACTTTAGTAGAGTGGGAACAGACTAAAAAGGTAGATAAAGAAGTAGAAGATATTTTGCATCAAGTAGAATTTGATTTTATTAAACAAAGTCTTTTACATGATTTGGAGACAGAAAATGGATAAAAACGAAAAATTGTGGTTTTCGCCCAAAAAACGACCGTCATACCACAATATATTGTGGTCAGAGGATTTTAGAGACACAAGATGTTGTGGTGAACAAGCAAATAAAATCCATCTTTTATTTGGGGATGTTTCGGACGATGAATATAAAAAATTTTAGACGCAAAAGATGATTGGAGACACGCATAATGGAGAAGATTACTTTAGACAAAATCAATATTGGAAATATTGTAGTCGCAAGAAATGGTTGGACTGGTTATATTACAGAAATTGAGGAAGTCGATAACAGCTTCGTTTCGAATTTAACTAAAAAAACTGTTGAAGTCACCACGAAAGTTCTAATTGGAGTGAGGACAGACGGAGAAAAAGCGGGACTCATTTTTAGATGTCCAGCATACCTAATTGGAAGAACGTTTTCGCAAATTGGAATTTATAAAATTAATGACAATAGTGAAATTATTAGTGCAACTAAAACAGATAAAACAATCGAAAAGCTTCCAGAAAATACTCTTGCTTACTTTAAAAGAATTTGTGAATCTCCTGCTTATAATTATGAGCATTTATATAAAAAAGTTTTAAATAAAATTAATGAACTTGTTGACGCTGTTAATAAGTTGAACGGAGTACATGACAATGAGTAAAAAATATTTGAAGGATTAGCTTGAAGAAAATAAAGAAAAGATTGAATAGTTATTTAATTAGCGGGTAAATATAACAGAACTTGGGCGAAGATTTAATGTTTCTCAATCAACAATGGCTCGTTTTTTGAGTTCTCATAGATTAAATGAGCCAAAAGGAAACAATCAATATACTTTTTTATATTCTCATTTAGATGATTTTAAGCAAGATTATTTAAAAGGAATATTAACTTTAGATGAATTGGTTTTAAAATATAAAGCACCTCAAACAGCACTTCACGGTTTAGCAAGAAAATATGGGTGGGAAAGAGCAACTAATAAAGAAAAAATAAATAGAGAAGAATTAAAAGAAGATTATATCAATAAAAAATTAAATTTAATTGAAATTTGCCGTAAACACAAAACCACTCCAAATACCATGTATGAAATTTTAAAAGAAGAAAATGTAAAACTTTTTGAAGATAGGCATCGTCTTTATTCTTTTGATTTGAGCTTTTTTGATGATGTTGATACTTAGGAAAAGGCATACTTTTTAGGGTTTGTCTTTGCAGATGGCAGTATAAGTGAAGATAGAAATACTTTAACTATTACGTTAAAGCCTGAAGATGTAGAACATTTGGAAAAATTTAGACAAATTACAAAAAATGAAAAACCTTTATTTTTTATTTACCAAAAATTGACTGATAAATATTATCCTTCATTTGTAATATAGAGTGTAGCAATGACTCAAAAATTATTAGAAAAAGGTCTGTGTCAAAATAAAAGTTTTAAAATTACTTTCCCCTCTTATTTAGAAGAGAATTTAATTAAACATTTTATTCGTGGTTATTTTGATGGAGATGGAGGGTTAAGTTGTGGCAAGAGACGTTCAATAAGTTGTTATTTTACAGGTAATTATAATTTCTTAAATGCGATAAAAGATTATTTATATGATAAGTTAAAAGTAAATTTTACACTTTATCAAGAAACGCGAACTCAAATATGGGATTTAAGACTCAGCAAAATGCAAGAGTGCAAAATTTTTCTTGATTGGCTTTATGAAGATGCTACTATCTATCTTAATAGAAAATATAATCGTTATATTAAATGGAGTAATAAAATGAAATTGTCAGAAAGAATTTTAGAATTAATAGAAAAGATTAATTTTTATCGAAATTCTTATTATAATAATAACATTTCTTTAGTTGAAGATGCTGAATACGACGCACTTTTTGATGAGTTGAAAGCGTTGGAAGCTGAAACGGGATTAAAATTCAATGGTTCTCCAACTCAAAAGGTTGGAGCTACTATTCAATCTTCTTTAAAAAAAGTTAAACATAACCATCCTATGCTAAGTTTAGCTAAAAGCACAGATAATGAAGAAATAAAGAAATTTATTGGGGAACAACCTGTTGTTTTTATGCTTAAATGTGATGGTCTTACTTGTAGCCTTTTATATAAAAAAGGAAAATTAGTAAGAGCAGAAACAAGGGGAGATGGCTTTATTGGAGAAGATGTAACAGAAAATATAAAAATGGTTTCTAATGTTCCATTAACAATTTCTGAACAAGACGAAATAGTAGTAGATGGAGAAATTATTGTTAAATGGGACGCTTTTAATCAGGCTAATTGTTCAGATGATTTTTCTCATCCTCGCAACTATGCTGCTGGTGGTATTAGACAACTCGATACTCAAGTAACAAAAGACCGTAATTTAAGTTTTATTGCTTGGAAATATGTTAAAGGAGAGACCTTAACTAATTCTTTTGAAAACAATTTAAACATTTTAAGTGACTTGGGGTTTGAAGTAGTTCCACATAAATTTTATGGCAAAATTTCTTTAGATGAACTTCCGTCACTTTTTGAAAATATGTATTATAAAAAAGCTTCGGAAGCTAAGATTCCTGTTGATGGTTTAGTTGTTTCTTATGATGACGTAAGTTTTGGAGAATCTTTGGGAGCAACATCCCATCATTTGAACTCGCAATTTGCATGGAAAAGAAAAATGGAACAGATTAAAACTGTTTTAGAGGATGTACAATGGAATGTAGGGAAAACAGGAGTAGTTTTTCCAACAGCCATTTTTAAGCCTGTAGACTTAGGGGGAGCTATTACTTCACGAGCTACTTTAAACAATATTACCTTTATTAAAAACCTTAAACTCGGTATTGGAGACGAAATAGCGGTATCCAGAATGAATGAAGTTATTCCTAACATAGTAAAGAACTTTACTGAAAGTAATAATCTTATTATTCCTGAAACCTGTCCCTGTTGTGGCGGTAAATTACGCAGAGAAATTTCTTCATCAGGGGCTGAAACTATATGGTGTGACAATTTTTCTTGTGCTGCTAAACAGCTTGCTCAGTTTGTGCATTTTGTTTCCAAGCCTTGTGCAAATATTGATGGCTTGAGTGAAGCAATCCTTTCTAAGTTTATTGACCTCGGCTTTATTAAGACTTTTGCGGACATTTATCATTTGTCCGACCACAAGGATGAAATCATTAAGCTTGATGGTTTTGGTGAAAAGAGTTATAAGAAGCTTTATGAAGCTATCGAGCTATCTCGTGAGATTAAGCTGAGTAATTTTATCACTTCCCTTGGTATTCCTCTTATTGGAAAGACTGCTGGTAAGACTATTTCTAAGGCATTTAATGGTAACTATGGTTTCTTCAAAGATGCGTGGGAACATGGATTTGATTTTAGCACTCTTGATGATTTTGGTAAAGCAATGGCAGATGCTATGAATGATGCTTGGGTTAATCCTAATCCTCTTTGGGCTGGTCTTGATAAGGAGTTTAGTTTTATTGTTGAAGAAGCTCCCAAGGTTAGTGCAGATGATTTTATTTCAGGTAAGACTTTTGTTGTTACGGGCAGCTTTAATAATTATAAACGCTCAGAATTGGAGCAAATTATTACTAACCGTGGAGGAAAGCTTTCTGGTTCAGTATCGGCAAAGACTTCTTTCTTGCTTACAAATGATGGAGATAGTGGTTCAAGTAAGGCTGAAAAGGCTAAGAAGCTTAATATTCCTATTATGTCAGAAGACGAATTTATTAAGAAAGCAGGACTTTAAAATGGAATCTATCAAACAGTTTTTTGATGCTTATGCTTTTCTCTCTAATTTTTATAATGCTCCTGTAAGTTATAATGGCTTAACCTATCAAAATTCAGAAGCGGCTTTTCAAGCGCAGAAAGAAATTAGAGATGAAGACCGTAAAAAATATGTTTCCATGAATCCAGCTCAAGCAAAACTTGCTGGTAGGAATTGTAAGTTGCGCAAAGATTGGGAAGATATTAAAGAGCAAACAATGTATGAAATTGTTAGTGCAAAATTTACTCAGAACAAAAATCTCGCCAAACTTCTTCTTGATACTGGTGACGCTTATCTTGAAGAGGGAAATTGGTGGCATGATACTACATGGGGAGTTTGTAATGGGGTAGGTCAAAACAAGCTCGGAAAAATTCTTATGCGTGTTAGAGAGGAGATTGCTTCATGAATCAGTTTATGGCAGCCCCTATTGATAACACTAAAGATAGAGAATGTTCGCAATGTGGAAGATGCTGTAGTGCAATTTTGCCTGTAAATCCAAATCAGATTCTTCGCATTAAAAAGTATCTCAAGAAGCATCCAGAGATTAAACCACACAATTATACTCCTCTTTTATCTTCTAATTTTATGGATATTTGCCCATTTCTTTCTGAAGATAAAAAGTGTATGATTTATGAGGTAAGACCTGATGTTTGTAGGAGGTTTATTTGTTCAAAGTACAAAGACCCTAATTATAAGCCAATGGATTATCGTCATGTTAAGCTAATTAATATGCTTACAACATTTAGCAACGAACCTTGTCCACAAGCTCCAAATCTTGATGGACTTAATGAAATTCTGGAAGACCAGAAAGAAAAGGCTTACGGTAAAAAGAATGTACGTTAAATATTATTGTACTTATTGCGATAAAGAATTCCCCGACAAGTTAGCTTGTCTTGTTCATGAAAAAATGGAACATATTGGCTATTCAAAAGATGTGGCAGAGATAATTTCTTGTGGCTATCAGCCTTGCGATTATTGTGCTAATCAATATATGGTATATGGTTGTGAAGCTGATTGTCAGTATGAAAATGAATGTATGGCAAAGCACAAGTGGGCAAAATTCAAGTATAGTGAGGGACGAGATGAAAGAACTTGAGTATACACATCATGAAGATGTTGCTCTTCAACATTTAATTGATGAAGAAAAACCTATCTATGACAAGTATAGGAAAAAGTTTAGAGAATTAGCAGAAGAATTTTATGAAGAATTTCACGAAAAAAGGAAAGAAAATTTTTGTGGCTTTAATCATCGTCATGTTTGTTCTTTTGAACTTTCCTGCTCTAATGAAAAAGAAGCTCATAAATGTTGTCGAGAATATCTAAGGCAAATCGGAAAAGAAGATACTATTGAAACAATACGTTACGGCTTTCTTCATTTAAAAAAGTGGGTATATACAGATTATTGTGATTATTGTCCCTATTATAAATATATGGTTTCAGATTTTGATGGTAATGTTTTGTTTATTCATGGATGGGAAGATGAACTTGAGAAGGAGAAATTTGGTGAGTCACTATGAATTATTACATTTCTGATTTACACCTATCTCATACGAACGTAATTAAGTTCGACTCTCGCCCATACGATACAACAGAAGAAATGGAAGCTGACCTTATTTCTCGCTGGAACAATCAAGTTTCTAATGGAGACCATGTATACTTATTGGGGGATTTCATTTGGAAAGCTGGTTCTGATGAATGGCTTCGTATTATTCATAAATTAAATGGCAATATTCATTTAATTTTAGGCAATCATGACCCAAGGCAATATTCTACAGGAGTTCAAAAGGCTTTAGCTGAGATTACTTCATATAAAGAGCTTAATGAAAAAGTAGATGGAAAAGATTATCGTTTAGTCCTTTCTCATTATGCAATTCTAAGTTATTATGGTTCTTGTTATCCACAAACTTTTCATTTACATGGGCATACTCATGTAACTTCTGAGCAAAGCTTGGTGGAAGATTTTGCAAAAATGGCAAAAGAGAAATTAGCTCAGTCTGATAATCCTTATCAAAACAGAGCTCAAATGATTAATGTTGGTTGTATGATGCCTTATATGAATTATACTCCACAAACATTTGAATATCTTTTAATGAAATACAAGAAAGGAGAAACAAGAGCTTGAAAGTTGAACTTTTAAATCCTACGCAAATTAAATTGCTTTATTATAATTGGGGGCAAGTAGCTCAAGTGTGCTATGCTTCTGGTATGGAAGCTAATCTTGAAAAAATTGGGAAACATTGTCAAGCATCAGGTCATTATTCAGGGAGTCGCGGAGATTTTTTTAAGTTTTATGTAACAGACGTTCCAAGAGCTTGTATGGACCAAATCATTCGAGCCGAAGAGGGAGTTTTTAAGAATTGTGGTAGTTTTCGCTACATAAATGAAAGCGGTTTTGCTTATGAAGTTCCTGCTACAATTAAAGATAATCCTGTTCTTATGGAGAAATATGATTTACATATGAGTGCTACAGCAGAACTATACAAAGAAATTCAAGAGTATGTACAAAAGAAAACTAATAAAACAGAAATTGCTAATCAATCAGCTCGTTATGTTTTACCTATGTCTACTCATACAGCCTTTGTAATTGGTTTTGATTTAGAGGCTCTTATCCATCTTTGTAATATTCGTTTATGTTCCCGTGCGGAAGACTTTTCTCAGGAATTTGCACGTCAATGTCGAGACGAAGTATTAAAGGTTTTACCTGAGCTTAAATCTTATCTTGTTCCAAATTGTGAAGCGCTTATGTATTGTCCAGAGGGAAATAAATGTTGCGGACGCTATCCTACAAAAGATATAGTTCAGGAAATTTTAAAAAAGAATCTTAAAAATAATACTTGACAAATAATAACACCTGTGGTATACTCAGATTAGAAAATGAGAAGCCATAGGTGTTTCTTTATATAAAGGAGAAAAATATGGGTAGAAAGTTGCCTTATAAAACCTTGATTTTAATGGATAGTTAGAAAGTAATTGTCCATGATTTAGCTTATGATGCTTATGACCAGATTTGCGAAATTAAAGTGATTGAACAAAATCTGTTAAACAAGTTTACACATAAATTTCAAAAAGTAATTACTGGTATCATTCTTTCTAATGATGAATATACCTTTGAATATGATTGTTACGGTAAATGCGTTAACGGTGAATTTGATGTGGAGAGTTTAAGATGAAATATCAAGTATTTTTTAAAAATAGCAAAGGAAAGAAGTTTTGGCTAAAAGACTGTGAAACCATTGGTACAGCTTTTGGTATTGATTCCGATTTTTCTGAAGGTTGGAAAGTTATTAAGCGTCATATTGATGCTATGAATGATGTAAAAATCATCCAGTTAAAAGAGAAATATGGCGAACATTACGATGAAGAAAAGGCAAAGAAATCTACATTTAAGAGTTATTATACTCGAATGAATTTCAATGAAGATATGAGCGAAATTATTATTGACGTGGGTTCTTGGTCTGAGTTTTATATTTTTAAGAAAATTGAAGAAACAGAGGAAAACAAAAATGCTTGATGTAAATAAGATTCTTGAAGAAGTAAAGCAAAACAGTTACGCTAAGGTGTTTTATTTTATTCCATGTGGCACATTTGATTCAAATAGTGATTTTGAAATTACTATTCCCGCTCTCAATGGTAATCGCCCTTTTAATTTTTACATTTCTTCTATGCAAGCAGATGAATTTATAATTGATGGAACAGGTAATATTATCCCAGTAAATGAATTTTATGCTCAAGAAGAAGATTGTAACGCATACATGGAAGTCAATTATGATAAGTATGATTATTTTCCTGCTGGGTCTATTACTACCTGCCCCTCTTTGGCTGAATTTTTTCATACTCGTGATGAAACAGAAGGTGTAGGTTATTATCTTTGCAATAAATATAATGGAAAGGTTTTGATGAAGTGAATAAATATAATGTTTTCGATAAATTTTTTCATTACAAGTCTTTTCTTTATTGGAAAAATTTAAAGATGCTGCCTCGTCAGTTGAAATGGGCTAAACAGAGAGTAACTAAAGGATATTGCTGTTCGGATTGGTATGACATGGACAGTTGGTTTGCTCATGTCGTTGCTGATATGTTTGACGAATATGCAGAGAATACTTGTTCTCATCCTTGGGAGATTAATATTAATAACATAGATGATTGGAAAGGTATTCTTAAAGAGATGGCAACTCATTTGCGCAATGCTGGAATTGAAGAAATTGCGGATGAAAGATATTCTCATATGGCAGATAGTAAAGCAAAGACTCGTGAACAGAACAAATGGAGAAAAGAAGAACTTCACAAATTCTGTGAACTTTTTGAAAAATATTATTTTGATTTATGGGATTGAGGTAACAAAATGATTTATATTTATTATGTTTCTGCATATTATAAAGACATTGTTTATAGTATCCATGATGCAGAAAAGAAGTTAATTAAGGCTGGGGCTAAGATTACTGATGTAAGGATTACTCCTTATGATAAAAGCGTAATGGCAGCCTATATTTATTATGAGGCTGAAAAGGAGATTAAGTTGTGATTTATTTAGACCACGCAGCAACTAATCCAATCAATCCCCGCATTTATCAAGTATTAGTAGAAGACCTACAAGACCTGTGGGGAAATGCGAGCACCATGTATGATATTGGTATGGAATCCAAACGAATCCTTGAAGCAAGTCGTGCAAAAATTGCACATTGTTTAGGTGTAGATACCGATGAAATTTATTTTACTTCTGGCGCTTCTGAGGGGAATAGTTGGATTTTAAATCAGAGAAACAAATGCCTGTGCTCTCCTTATGAGCATGATAGTATTCTTTTAAATCCGAAATCATGTATTATTGATGATGATTATCTCGATATGGCTATATTAGGTGCGCTCTCTAATGATATTTTGTCTAATGCTCGAATTAGTTCTTTTGGAAATTTTCTTTTAAGTTGGCAACTTGTAAATTCTGAAACGGGAGAAATTTTTAATCTTAATAAATATAGTCATTATGCGCATGAACTCGGCATGGCATTTCATACTGATATTACTCAGGCTGTTGGCAACGTAAAACTTAACCTTAAAGGTTGGGGAGTAGATTGTGCAACAATGTCTGGACATAAGATTGGTGCTCCTAAAAATATTGGAGTAGTTTATTTTAACAAAGAAGTATTTCCTCCTGACAAAATTAAGCCTTTAATCTATGGGCATCAAGAAAAGGGAACTCGTGGTGGAACTGAAAATGTCCCGTTTTGTCACGCTTTGGCATTAGCTGTTGATGAAGCTATTGCCACACAAGAGAGTAAAATGGCTTATTGTAAGACCTTAAAAAAGGCATTTTATGATGAGCTTATGGAAGACAATTTTGCAAATGAATATGTTTATATTGTTTCTCCAGCGAACAGCGTAAATTCCACTATCAATATTTGTTTTAAGGATGTTGAAAGCGAAGTTTTACAAATGATGATGAATCAGGACGAAATTTGTATTGGTACGGGAAGTGCTTGTAATACGGGCAGCATGGAGCCAAGTAAAGTCCTTGAATACATGAAAGTGCCAGAAGATTATATTCGCGGAGAAATTCGCCTAACTTTTGATGAAAGTAATGACATTAGCGATTTAATTCTTACGGCACAAAAACTAAAGCAACATTATTTGGAGTTGATTTCAAATGGCTGATTTTAAATTAAGTGAATATCAGGAAAAGATTCAAGACTTCTTTTTGAATCATCCGCATGATAATATGTTGGTAAACGCTTTGGCGGGGAGTGGAAAATCAAGCACAGCTTGTCTTTTACTTGAACAGGTAACTCAGCCAAGTGTTTATTTGGCTTTTAATAATTCTGTCGTAGAAGAATTTAAGAAGCGAATTAAAAATTCAAAAGTGAAGATTTATACTACTCATTCTATTGGATATGGTATCATGCTTTCCAATATGGAAGAAAAAGGAACTTCTGGCGGATTTGGAAAGCGTTCAAGTTCTTCTGTAACTCTTGACAATCTTAAGATTTATAAGATTGTTGAAGAATATTTGGAAAAGCATGACCATGCCGAATTTATGGAAATGCTTTTCCTTAAAGAAAACTATGTTTCGCTTTACAATCTTGCTCGTATGACAATGGCTGACATGAATAATCCAGATGATATTGCTCGATTAATCAAAGGACATGGATTGTTTATAGATTTTGAACATGGATATAACGCTCCCTCTAAAGAAAGCGCAACTAAAGCCATTCAATATATTAACAAACGAGATTGGGAGACTTTTGAAAATAGTTCTGTAATTGATTTTGGTGGTATGCTTTATATTACTTATTGGAAACTTAAGCATAAAGAATGGAAAGTCCCTTTTTATGATTTGTTTTTCAATATTGTGGTAGATGAAGCTCAGGATTTGTCGCTTTTGCAACAGTCTTTTTTACCTTTCCTAAAAAGAAAAGGTGGAAGATTTGTTTTAATTGGCGATGAAAAACAGGCCATTTGTGCTTATCAGGGAGGAAATTCCAGAGCTTATGCTAATTATTATGTGGCATTTGCTCCTATTGAAACATTTAACCTTCCTATTTGTTATCGTTGTCCTACTTCTCATTTGACAAATGTAAACAGAACATTTGGGATTCCAATTCTTCCTCGTCCAAATGCCCCAAAAGGAGAAATTATTAGGATTAACAAGGAAGATATTTACAGGTTTGCAAAAGGTGGAGATAAAATTGTTTCTCGTTACAATCGTTGGTTAGCACCTGTAATCCTTGACCTTGCTACTCATGGTATTCCTGTTTGTATTCCCGATAAAGAGCTCGTAGAAAACTTAAAAAAGGTCGTAACTAAACGAGCAAAGAAATGCCCTTCCACTCGTGCGTTAAGGGAGGGATTTGAAAAAGATATTTGTAAATATCAAGAAAGAGTTTCTAAGATTGTTAATTCTAAAGTTCTTAATGAAGAACGCAAAGAAAATCTCTCTTTAAAAGAACAAGTTGAAACTGTAGCAGACAGTAATTCTAAAATTGATAATATTAATTTCGTTCTTGAAATTCTCAAATATTATCAAAACAGGTCAGGAAATACTTCTACCTTAGAATTTCAAAAATATTTAGATAAACTTTTAAATACTTCTCCATCTTCTGATTGTGTTACTTTAAGTTCTGTTCATAAAGCAAAAGGGCTTGAAGCAGATAATGTTTTTGTCTTAAATGAGGGAAAAGTTTGTTTTGACCCTCGAAACAGTCCTGAACTTCAACAACAAGAAAAAAATCTTAGCTACATCTCTTTAACTCGTGCTAAGAATAAAATGTACCTTGTAAAAGAACCATCAGCTCAAAATATTAAAAGAGGTTAAAATATGGCAGATAAAAATAGTCAGGTTTCTATTTTAGGATGTTCTCCCCAGTGTCCGTTCTTCCCAAAAAGTGTTGGACAGGTAGTAGATTGGGTATATGATGAAAAAATTCCTTGGCTAAAACGTAGAGCAAAGCCGAAGAAATTTATCTGCCAATATGATGGCTCAGTAATTCGTAGTTGGGATAAACATCCTTGTGCTAAGAAGTTAGATGAATTAGCTATATCTAAAGAAGAATTAAAAGAAGAAGCTAAAGAAAATAAAAAGAACAAATCTAAAAAGAAGAGGTAAAATAAAATGAGAGAAGCAAGTGGCAATTATTTTTATAATCCCAATATTAAAACCAACTCTAATGATGGCGATGGTTTTTATTCTGCTGGTACATCTACAGACAAATATATTGATAGTGAAAAAGCCGATAAAATTTATCATAGTGAGGCTTCGGATGGCGAGTGGGATATTGAAGACGATGAAGAAGAATATTCTCCCATGTATGATAACTATGAAGAGCGTCAGGTCGATATGCTAAGTCTTCCTGTTTATTATCATATTGCATTTGCAATTCCTGCTGATTTGAGCTTTGGTAGCACTACTGCACGACAAATTGATGCTTTTTATGGACTTCGCGACAAGCTTGAAAAGGCAGTTGAAAAGTATGAGGATGAATGTGAAGACCTTGAAACTGGATGGCTTAAGGCAGGAGATACTATTTGCATTGAGAATATTTTTGTAATGCTTACTACAAATAAGAAGTATCAGCGTCCTACACTTGAAACGATTCGTAGTTGTGTACGCGCTATTGCAGAAGAGTGTTATGAGAATAAGATTCGTTATTTGGCAATGCCTCGTGTTGGCTGTGGTCATGGACATCTTGATTGGGATGTTGTTAAGGAAGCTATCCTTGACGAATTTGACAATTATTTTGATGAGATGGATGAAGAAGAGTATCGTCCCTTTATCACTTTCTGCTATCAGTAAGCAAAAAAATCATAAAAACCTATTGACAAAACGAATGAGGTATGGTATTATTCTATCATACCTCATTTAAGTTTATCAAAGGAGATTTTCTTATGGAAAAGACACCTGTTTATTTGATTATGGTTACATCTGACAATCATAATAAATTCTATAATTGCGAACCAAATTCTGATGGGACTTTTACTGTAAAGTACGGTCGAGTAGGTGGACATGAAAGCACCAAAATTTATCCCATGTCCAAGTGGGATTCGCAGATTAATTCTAAGCTTAAGAAGGGCTATGTTTCTCAGACACATCTTATGACAGATGTAATTGAAAATTCTAAAGAGGAAGAGCCTACAGAGGGAAAAGATAAATTTTCAGTAATTGAAAATAAGTCTGTTCGAGATATTATTAAGCGTCTATATGATTTTGCGAACAAGGTTGTTCAGTCTGCTTACAAGGTTAAATCTTCCGTTGTTACTCAGGCTATGATTGATGAAGCTCAGAGCCTAATTGATAATCTTGCTCTTAATTACGAGAATATGGATTATAACCAGTTCAACAAAAAGCTTTTGGAAATCTTCATGGTTATTCCTCGTAAAATGAGTAATGTAAGTGATTACCTTATTTATAAAAATGACCTTGATTCTTTTAAATCTATTATTGACCGAGAGCAGAGCACTCTTGATGCTATGGCAGGTCAGGTTTATAAGCCTGTAAAGATTGAAAAGAAAAATGCTGATAGTAACACCAATAATAATGAAGTTTCTGTTCTTGATGAAATGGGTATTACTATGGAAGATGCTACTGCGGAAGATGTGGCTCTTGTAAAAAAGATGCTTGGTCGAGACAGTGACCGTTTTGTTAAAGTTTGGCGAGTTAACAATCATGAAACAGACAAACATTTTAAAAAGTTTTGCTCTGAATATAAAATTGATAATACCAAACTTATGTGGCATGGTTCTCGAAGTGAAAACTTTTTCAATATTCTTAAAACTGGTTTGAAAATTCGTCCTGCCAATGCAGTATATACAGGGTCGATGTTTTCCGACGGGCTCTATTTTTCCACTCTTGCTCGAAAGAGTATTGGTTATACTTCTACCGCTGGGTCTTATTGGGCAAGAGGAAGTGCTAAAACTGGATTTATGGCAATTTTTGAAGTTGCTTATGGTAATCCTTATATAGTTTATGAGCATACTTCTGAATGCTATCATTTTAATTTTGATGTATTACAGAAGAAAAATCCTCCTTGTCATTGTGTTTATGCTTCTCCCGAAAAAGGAATGCTCCGAAATCCTGAGATTATTTTCTATCGTCCCGACCAAGTTACAGTTCGCTATCTTGTTGAAATTAAGTAAATAAAAACAATCTTTTAATTTGAGGTAAAATATATGCCTGTTAATTTGATTACTCACAATGCAGAATTTTTCTCCCTTCCTTCTGATTTTCTTCCAATTCCTACACAGATTGTTAATTCAATTAAAGGTAATTATGTAGACTATTGCTATTCTGAGACAATGCTTCGAGAAGTGATTAAGAAAGCAAAAGAACAAAAAGTTAGTCTTGTTTATGAAAAAGTCCTTGACAAATACGGAGATTTGGATTATATTATTATTAGTCGAGGACATTTCTTTAATACTCTGACCAATGAAAAGGTAAAAGAGCCTATGCAGTTGGATAAAAACAATCTTCCTTTTGGTATTACTATTCGTCAGAACGCTCCTAAATCTTACAATGACGGAGTAAAGAAAGAACCTAAAAGGAAGATTAAAAGAGAAGTGACTAAGAACTTTTTCGCAGGAAAGACGGGTATTATTCAGATTTAAAAACAAAAAAACAATTCTATAAACAATTTTAGAAAGGACTCCAACAAATGAGAAACGTTACAAAGAAGCTGATTGCCAAGTACAATATGTACGCAACGAAAAGTGACTGGGTAAAATATCAGTTTGGAAAGGTCCATATCATTTTCGCAATTATCACAGCTTTGGCTTTTGGTTTTGTTTTTGGTATGGATACTGAACGACAGACCATTCCAGAGCTTCTACAGGCAGAGCATGATAAGACAGTAAGTGAAACCGCTCTTTATTATTCTGATGCCATTGAAGAGTATACTGAAATTCTTCATCACTATTCAGGATATATTTCTTCTGCAAACTCCGTAGAAAAGAAATATCTACGTTATATGACCAAAAGTGCTCTTTATGCTGAAATTGACCGAGTAGATAATTTTATGCAGAGTTTTGAGGAATTTGGCGCTGCTGAAAATCCTCTTTATGGAGAACTTGATAATTATAAAGAAGAAATTCAGAATACCATTGCTTCTGGACGTTATCTTTATCCTTACACTGATTGGGATTATGAGATGCTTGCTTTTTGTATCTGGCATGAAGCTGGTTCTTCCTTTATTTCGATGGAAGAAAAGATGGATGTCGGTTGTGTTGTTCTAAATCGTCAACTTCAGGGTGGAATTGGTAAGCAGATGATTGACCCCTCTATTGAGGATGTTATTAATGAGGGAAAGAATGGCGGTATTGTTCAATATCCTTATTCAACCAATGAATATTATTCTGTAACTATTCCAGACGAATGTTACGAAGCCGCGAGACGAGTTCTTGAGCGAGAAGTTGTTGCTCCTCGTAATGTTCTGTATCAGGCAACCTTTCCACAGGGTAAAGTTTATCATTCCTATTATCATCCTGAACTTGGTAATACAACCTATATTTGCTATGAATGAGGTAAATTAAATGAATTTGGTAAAAGATTATTATATTGTAGTAGCTGAGGTAAAAGACCCTAAGCGTCCTACTCATTGGGATAGGACTATTCTTGATGGCAAGCTTTGTGTATTTTTGCATGAGATTATGACAGGAGAACATTTCTTTTTCTGTGCGAATTATGGCACAGAAGACTATCCTGATTGGCACACTATTACTACAACTCGTGTACAATCTTTTAACGTTGACGGAGATGGGGAAAAAGTAAATTCTGTAACCGTAGAAACTAAAAATACGATTTATCATTTTACAAGATTGGAGATTTAAATATGCTTAATTTTAACAATAAAGATGTATGTCCTTGTACAACTTGTGAACATAATAATGTTTGTATGTATAGAGAAAAGTTTACACTATATTATGACAAGGTAAATAGCGAAAATAGAGATAGCAACATTCCCGAATGTGCAACACTCTCAGTTTCTTGCAGATATGCTCGTTATAGTACCATTTCTGCGTCTTATGTTTCTCCTTATGTTTCTCGTGGTGCTAATACGATTCGGGGCGTTGGTATTGCTGATGTTGTGCCTTGTAAGACAGAGGGAAATGAGGGAACTGTACTTAATCGTAGAGATGTGGTATCAGCTCCTATTACAACTCCTACTACAACGGGGATTCCTTATACTATTGATACAAGTTCTCAGTGCAAGATTTCCTAAAAACCAAGAAAATAATAGTAAAAAGGGCTTGACAAACTCAAGCTCTTTTGCTATAATGAGGATACAAAATCCAAATGAAATGTAGGTTTTATTTTTGTGAATGAAAACGAGCTAATTGTCTCTTCAATCAATATTTACGAGTGGGGTTCAAGGGTTTATCAAACCGCGACAGAATTTTCCGATTGGGATTATATTGCAATTGTTCCAGATGATTTTCCTGAAGAGCCAGACCAGTATGAATTTGGAAACCATACATATAATATTGAACATGAATCAGACTGGCTTGCAAAGCTTAAAAGAAATTCTGTTGAAGCTTTAGAATGTCTTTCCCTTTCCCCTAAGTTCATTGTTAAAAAAACAAAATCTTATCCTTTTACTTTTAATCCAGATGGAGCTCATGCAGCTATTTCTGAGCGAGCTTCTATTGCTTGGGTTAAAGGAAAGAAAAAGCTTACTATTGAAAAAGATTTTGATTGGCGTGGCGGAAAGAAATCTATTTGGCATTCTTTAAGACTTTATATGTTTGGAACTCAATGTGCTCAATATGGTTCTATTGTGGATTTTACGGAAGCAAATAGTTATTATAACGATATTGTAGTAGCAAAGCATGGAAATACAGGCAAGGAAGAATGGGAATATTTAAAAGAATCTTACCATGACCTTAATAATTATTGGCATTCTAAAATGAAATTGGAGTTTGCTCAAAGAAAACTTATTATGAGAGGTAATTAACATGACTAATGAACGTGCTGCTCAAGTGCTTATCGCCGCATATTCTTTTATCGTTAATCAATGTGATAATCAATTCATAGACAATTATGAAATTGCTTGTGCAAAAGCTGTTGGATTACTTATGAATACACCTGATATTATAGGGGAGACAGAAGAATGAATTTCTTTCAAAGATTTTTTGGGCATTTAAAGACAGTAACGAAGCATCGTTGGTGGGTTTGCTATTATTGTTTTAAAGCTGGTATTCCATGGCAAGGACTTGTTCACGACCTTAGCAAATTTTCTCCTGTAGAGTTTTGGGAGTCAGTAAAATATTATCAGGGTTTTCGCAGTCCCATTGACTATTGCAAAGAAGTTAATGGATGGTCTAAGGCATGGATGCACCACAAAGGTAGAAATAAACATCATTATGAATTTTGGCAGGATAATTTTGATTTCGGTTGTAAACCTGTTCAAATGCCCTATAAGTATGCTCTTGAATTGATTTGTGATTTTCTTGGGGCTGGTAGAGCCTATAATGGGAAGAATTTTTCTCCTGAAAATGAATATAAGTGGTGGCTTAAAAAGAAAGCTAATGGTATTAAAATGCACCCTCAGACACTTGAATTTGTTAATTTGATGATGGAAGATTTTCTAAATTCTGGTTTCATTAATACGCTTGTTCGTGCAGAAGAATACTATAATTTTGCGGCTATTCGCACACATTCTAAGGATTCAAAATGGAGAGAAACAGATGAGTGATAAGGTTTATGAATTTAATTTTTCTAATGCCGTAGGTTAGCTTCGGGAAATTGCTATAACTAAATGGCTTGAAAACAGGGAAGATGTATTAAGTGTAGAAGATGTTTCAGGGGATAAATTCTATTAGAATTTAGATATTGACCTTATTGTAAACAAAACCAATGGTACATCTTATACTGTTGAAATAAAAACAGATACTTATGTTACTGGTAATTTATTTTTTGAAGTTATCAGCAATGAACAGCGTCAAACTGAACGGTGTCTTATGAAGTCTGATGCGCAATTTTTGTTCTATTATTTCTTAAAAACTAAGACTTTATATATTCTTAATATGAGAAAATTTAGGCAATTTGTCATAGACCGAATGGATATTTTGAAAGAGAAAAGAGTGAAGAATAAGCTTTTTACAAGCCGAGGATTCCTTGTGCCTTTATCTCTTATTGAGGCTGAAATGAAGCCGTTGAAAAAAGTTCAACTTTAATTTATAAAACCCTTGACAAGTAAAAAAGAGTGTGCTATAATAAGCACATAAAGTTAAGAGAGGTTCTTAAAAAATGAATTTTGATAAAGTTGTTTTTGTAATTACTCTTTTTTCAGTTTTGGGATTACTGGTATTTTTTATCCCCCCTTTTGCTATAAATTTGGCGAAAGAATACAGTTCCGCCAAAAATGTTTTGAAATTTTTTACTGCTCTTTTGTCAGTAGTAATTGTTTGTGGAGTTGCTATTGGTTATTCTCTAACAAATAGCTTGGATAAAACTATCCAGTCTCCCACAAAATATGTTGGAGCAGAAATTGTAGCTCGTGGTACAGATGGAGCATACATCTTTCAAGAGATGGAATATGATACGGGAGAAACTTATCGTTATATCTCAACAAATTGGCTTCCTTATGATGCTGTTTATCTTTTGACCGTAGACAAGGAGACAGATGAAGTCCTTGTTGTTTGGAAAACGGCAGATGATGGACCGCGTATTGAAGCGGTAGGATAAAAACATACTTTTATTTTTGATTACAACAATCCTTTCGTTGTGATGTGGTGGAGTTTTACTCAGTTAGCGCGTGACTTCTCTTCGGAGACACCACGGGATAGTATCATGCGTGGTGCTATCCCTAATATGCCGATGTAGTTTAATGGTAAAACATCAGATTTCCAATCTGAATTCGGGGTTTCGATTACCCTCATCGGCTCCATTTTAATTAAAATTTAAAGGAGATATTATAAAATATGGATGTTACTCAGATTGTAATTATGGTTATTGGTCTTTGCGTTGCTCTATGTACCGCAGTCGTTATCCCTACCTTGCGTAATAAGTATGGTCAGGATAAGATTGATAAGATTGATAAGGCTCTTGCAACCATTGAGATTTATAAGTCTATTGCTGAGATTGCAGTAAAGGCTGCTGAACAGATGGGTCTTACTATGGGTTGGGATGGACAGAAGAAGTTGCAGGAAGCTATGGACTATGCTGAGAAGAAGCTCGCTGACATGGGAATTGTTTATGACGAGACAGCTCTACGCAAGGAGATTGAGGCTGCTGTTTATGCTATTAGTGGCGCTCTAAAGGGTAATACTAAGGCTAAGACAAGGGAGTATGTTACTTCTGGTTATATTCAAACTGGTATGAATAGTAGTGCAGATGTTCCTACTCCAACTGTAACTACCACTGCAACAAGCAAGTAAATTATGATTTTACGCTCTCTCCATCGGCGTTAAACTGATGGAGAATATATGGTGTGCTGGACGAATTGGTAGAGTCACCACCCTTTCACGGTGGAGTTTAAGGGTTCGAGCCCCTTGCACATCACCATTATAGGATAAACTTAGAAGGTCTAAAATTCTCAGCGCAGAGAATGTCTATGAGAATAGATGGGTTTCGATTACCCTATCCTATATTGTTTTATATTTATTTAAGGATATATGACGAAAATGACTGATGTAAAATTTTTTGAATTTAGTAAGAACGCTGTCCGTAATTATGTAATTAATCATTTGGATAAGTCTGATACTGTACCCAACTTTGATGTATATATCGTGTGGTATTGTAAGACTTTGCAGAACTGGAAAGCTCTTCTTTCCACTACTCTATTTGATGGGATGTATTACGAACTTACTCTTAATGGTGATAAGGACGAAGCATATCTTGACGCTTATAAGAAGTGGGACAACAACTGTATTAAGATTCCAGCGGAGTATCTATAATGAATGTTATTATTCCTTTTATTCTTGGAATGTGGGTTATGTTTGTCATTGACTATATTCGTAGTATAAATAAAAAGTAATCAAACTTTCTGAAAAAAGTTTAAAAAGGTCTTGACAAACAGAAATGTTTGTGGTAATATAAAGACAAGCTCGAAAGAGCGCTCCATGATTTATCTCATCGACTCTTACAGCAATTTTTTATAATATTCTTGCCAAAGAAGCAAACTATGGTTCGATTCCATAATCCTTTCCCTGAGAGGATTAGTCAAGTGGTAAGACAGCTTCGTGAATTTATTAAAGAGTCGAGAATAAAAAAGTTATTAACCTATTGACAAATCAAAATCAATATGGTATAATAAATACATAAAGTTGGTTAATCGGTAACTGTGAGAAAGTAAGATAACTCACGGGGAACTGTAGTTCACCAGCCCCACTTACTTGGGGTGGTTGCTAAAAGACACCTTCCCAACTATAAAATTAAAAGGTAGCGAGTGTACCATTTTAACGGTTTTGGGTACACACCTTCTTATTAAAAGAAGAATAAAAAATTTGTTTTATTTAGCAGGAGTGGTTTTAAGTTCCCTGAAACGTGGTATGCCAATCACATTCAATCTTGCTATTTAAATAGGTAGAAGAACCTACTGCGTTTCTTGTTAGTACGCTCCTATTTTGAGTTGGAACACTTGAAAACCAGTAGCGTTCCCAAACCGAAATAATATGCGCCAGTAGCTCAGTAGGTAGCAGCAATTGCCTTTTAAGCAATAGGTCAGGAGTTCGAGTCTCCTCTGGCGCACCAATTGTTTGGTAGCTCCAAACTGATGTGGGCGATTATCAGCTTACCCCACAAAGAATAACAATGCTTGCTGAAAACTGCGGAATCGTTAGGTATACATGGCGATTTATGAACAGGACTATGACTCCTAAGTAGACGATGTGATAATCTAAGCAAGAAGCCGACCAAAAAGGAGTGTTTAATATGAAACCTTGGTCTGGAAAAGATTTTGAATATCTTGGTCTTTATGTAAAAAATAATAAAAAGATTGGATATTTTGAGGTTTTCGATAAAAACGGCAATCTTCTTTTCAGACATAATAATTGTTCTCACGCTTCTGTGACCACAGTTAAAAAGAAAGTTGAAGAATTCCAACGAAAATTATAAAACAGGAAATGGGAGATTAGCTCAGTTGGTAGAGCGCATGACTGTTAATCATGATGGCGTAAGTTCAAGCCTTACATTTCCCGCCAGCCACCAGTGGCAAGAATGTGTAAACTTACTTTGCCCGTGTAATATTTGGTCTCCTTAACTACGATACAGTGAAGACTAAGCGAATGGTCGGTGAACTTTATACTAAACCCGACTACCATTTACCATACTACTTATCGACACTCACAGCAACTTTTTATATTAAATACATATGATTTGGGTTCATAAACGTACATAATATAGTGTCGAGAGAATTTAATGCAGAAAAGGACTTGTCATGTCAAATAGAAATTGTGTTAACTGCGGTGCTCCATTTAATATTGAATTAAATAAATGTCCGTATTGCGGCACAAGCTATTTTGATATGTCTTGTCTTGACCTTGATTCTGGAAAGCCTTTTGCTCTAAAGATAAAAACTAAAATAAATGGAAAGAATTGTTTTATCACTCAAATGGTTCGACCATTAATCAATCTATCTATTGAATTTTCACAAGATTATTCTGTTAAAACAAACCTTAGTTTAGAAGCAATTACGTTGCCCAACCAGAAAGAGATTCTTAGAATTGAGGTTGAAGATTAAATGATTTTCAATACATATGAAGCTAATAAATTGGAGGATTGAGAATGAATGAAAAGACTCTGGAAGAGCATCTAATTTCTTATTCTCAAATGTCCTCTTGGGAAAAAGTAAACTTAACACAAGACATTTTGGGCATAGAATTGCTTTTCTATCAAAAGTGTATGTTAGCAATGATGTATGAGGCAAATAAGATTTTCCCAAATAAAATAAAATTTTTATTCTAAACTTCTTGACAAACTTAGGAATCTGTGCTATACTTAATATATAAATTAAGAAGTCACAAAAAAAGATTTCTTAAAAAGTTTTCAAAAAAGTTTAAAAACCCCTTGACAAATACAAAATATTGTGATATACTTAAGTTACACTAAAAACAAGATGGCTAACGGCAGTTGACTCAATAAAGCAGATTTTATAGTCTGTGTATAATGATAAGACGGGTCGGGACTGGCATAGACAGGTCAGTAGGTATTACGGCGGTAGGTAAGAAATCCGCAATCCGAAATGAGTCGGGAAAACCGAATGATACGGATTAGACACTGCCCTTGATAAAAGGGTTGTCGGGAGAGACTTCAAGTAAAGGGTAACAACCTTTAGATGCTCCCACTGTAATAAGTCACCATGAAACTGGGTCATAGATACCACATCTTGTTTTTAGATGCTTTAAGGTTTTTGAAAAATTTTTAAAAAATATTTTAAAAACCCCTTGACAAACAAAGCAAAGTGTGCTATACTAAGTACACAATCAAGGAAGACGAATGGTTGGTGAGTCTCAAAACAACCCAACTACCATAGTCTTGGTGATAGACTAACAAAACATCACCCATTCAATAATTTACATTCAATTGGCAGATAGCGAATGTAACTTATATTAAACTGCCCGATTCAGCAAGGATGGATAAAGCCTTGTCGGTGTTCTATATATTTGAACTCTTCTTTAGTCCGTTAAGCTAAAGCCCCAACTCCCGTCCGAAGTCTTGGAGTAGAGCGCAAGCAATTGGCGTTCGAAGCAGAAAATGAAAAGGGAAGAACACGATATATAGTTGGTGAAACTTATCAGGGTGCTAATGTGATAAGAATCCCGAGTGGTGGAAAATCGTGCGTGGATATTCCACGAGGTAAGCGTAGCGAACTTACCTAAACAACTTCTTAGTTACTATAGGTAATTAAGCATAACTCATGCTACGGTTAGACTGTATGAGAATCCTACTCTTCAAGAGGATTAAGGTGACTAACCCTCCGAACAGTCGGTGAAGAGGAAGTTCAATCCGACTACCAGATTCTTTTGTAAATGTTTAATGTCCATTCGACACTCACAGCAATTTTACTTAATGTTCTTGAAAAACATCATGTAGGGTTCGACTCCCTATTAGAATAGCCCTTGAGCAAGGAATGTCTAAGTCTGGCTGGCCTGAATACAAGTGTCGAGTATGCTCACTTATATGCTACATTCGAATAATGGTAGTTCGTTCGCAACCCGAAAAACACTGGTTCGAATCCAGTATGTAGCATCTAAAGCCTTTATTGTGAAGCTGCAATTTTTCACAATATAAAACCTTCCCTGAATATCTTTCAACTCCTGTGCAGAGGAGATTAAATAGGATATTTTTAAATTATGAGAATCCTACTTGAAGAAGATTTCAGTATAAGGGCTGAAAGTTTATTGGGTCTTTCAGAAAGCGCTTTGCCTTTATAGTGTAACGGAAGCACAGCGAGGGGCTTCTCGTGTGTCTCAGTTCGAATCTGAGTAAAGGTAGGGAAGTTTCTTCTCTCTTCCCTTAAAAGAGAAGTGGAGGGTGGGTGTCTTCGGATTCCCCTTACACGAATGGCTGGTGAGTGTTTAAATAACCCAACTACCAGCGAGAAATCGTCACATTACCAACGGTAGCACAGTCGATAGCTCTTACTGAGTATTTGTGCTCTATAGACTCTATAAAGTAAGAGGTCTTGAGTAATGGATTGGGTATTCTCGCTTCATTAAATCCTTGAAAGAAAAAGTATAACAAGGACTTTCTTTTAAAAACACAGCAACGACCCGCCACCTTGTTTGTATAAGGGGAAGCCTGTGAGTTATAGTTAAAAGGTCTATAACATTTATATCCTCATTAGTGTAATGGTGCATTCTCGTTGACTGACATTGAATAAATACTAAGGCAACTCTTTAGTAATAACAGTCACATTGGGAGAGGAAGTTGGTTCGAATCCAATTATGGGGACCACAGAATTTATTATCGCTGCTCGTAGTAAATTCGTAGTATTAGAAGCAGTAAAAGCACGAGTATGGTGTTCGGCACTGGGAATGGTCGTTAAGGGCGAGGTAAAGCTGAGTTCCCTTTTATATCCCTACTTAGTGTAAGGAGCACACCTATTAACTGATGTTGAGCAAACACTAAAACAGCTTTTTAGTGATAACAGACGCATCGGGGGAGGTTTTCTGGTTCGATTCCAGTTGTAGGGTCCATCGAGGTTCGGATAAACCGATAAACAATTAGTAAACGAGTTGCTGCTTTGAAAATTGTGTAAGGGGATGAAAAAATGCGCTATAGTGACTCCGATATAAGCACCTCGAACCAAAAGACAGAATGGTTAGATATTTCTTGATGTCTTTTCAAAAAACAAGAAATCCGTAAGATAGATACGAAATTTATCTCGGAATACAGTTTAACAGGTTACAATGTATTCGACACTAAACCGACCTCCAAGCCTGATGGACTGGTAAAAATAGAAAGGCTATTCTAAGTTTAGCAATGAAAATGACCGAGATAATTGGGTGCAAGTTTGTAGGAATATTCCTGTAAACCTCTCCCCAATCGAACCGAGGGCAGATATGTGGAAAGCTGGTCTGTCAGTAGTTGCTAAACTGAATATGGCTCGGTACTCCAATCGGCAGAGAGAGCGGATTCAAAATCCGTCAAGTGTGGATTCGAATTCCACCCGAGCTACCACGGCTCGATGTGATGAGCCTCCTCATTTTGTTTCGACACTAACAGCAACAAAATTTAATACTGGCAAGGGGCCTGTGTGTTGTAGGTTCGAATCCTGCTGTCCGCACCAATATGCGGACATAGCTCAACGGGTAGAGCAACAGAATGTATAAAATGTGTCGAGTTTTAAAAATAAAATAGAAATATGTCTGAGAGGTTGTTGGTTTACCTGCTCTGTCTCATAAGCAGAGTTACGCAAGTTCGATTCTTGCCTCAGACCCCAACTTTATAGAAAAGGAAATGACCCAATAATTATATCCTCAACAAAAACTATGAACCTGATGAGGTAAAATATGAGTAAAGAAATTGAACGTAAATGGCTTCTAAAGGGCGGAGATTTTAATTTTCCAGATAAAGCTAACGTTATTAGAGAGCAGTTGTGGCAGTATTATCTTGAGATAATCGTTGATTCTGATAATCACATCATCAGCGAAACTCGTATTCGTTATAAAGCTGGCTCTAATAATGGCAAGTTGACTTACAAAGTTGGTAATGGACTTGAAAGGCTTGAGTTTGAAGATAAGCTTTTTTCTGCTCGAAAGTTTGTTGCTAAAATGAGTAAGGAAACAGGTAAAAAGGCTATCAAGAAAGAACGTTTTACTGTCTATATGGATGGTCAAAAGCCTATTGAAATTAGTATTGTTGATGATACTTGGGCTTATGCTGAGGTAGAATTTGAATCTACAGCAGAAGCTAAGAAATATAAATTCCCTTGGCCTGAGATGATTGCAACCGAGGTTACTGGTGTCCCCAAATATAGCATGGCGGGATATTGGGTAAATACACGCGAAAACCGTCAAATTTGACCCAAAAAGTTGCAAATTTGGGCTAAAATAGGTAAATAAAAACGGAGTTTTATTCTGATGTTTGATTTTAAGAATTCTAAGCCAACGGTCTTTTGTATTCATTGTGATAAGATGGTTGGCTATGATACAGATGTAGCTAAAGTTAATCTTACTATTCGTGGAATTAATTTTAGTTATGATGAAAAAATTGCGTTCTGTGAAGAGTGTGGTAATGAAGTTTATGTTGCTGCATATAATGACATGAACGTTGATGCTCGTGAAAAGGCTTATAAGAATGAGCTTGAGCGTCGCAAGGTAACTCAGGAGATTTATGGAGTTTCTAAAAATACCGAAAAGAACTCTGAAAAAACTCTTGACAATCTTGAAAATCTGTGATATAATTAAGTCACAATCAAGAGAAGAACGTGCTCCCATTGCTTTGTCAATTGTATAGTTTGTAACTAACAGTTCTCCTTTGTTTGTTCTCAACTTTCTGTTCATTTTTTGAGTTTCATTTTGAAATTGCCTCCTTTCTTTTTTGCATCAATGGTTGAGCACTTCTTCTCTTGTTTGAGAAAAAATAAAGTCTAAAAAAGACTTGACAAATTACAAAATATGTGCTATACTTAGTACATAAAATAAATGTGGAAGTAGTTTAATGGTAGAACCACGGTCTCCGATTCCGTAAGTGGGGTTTCGATTACCCTCTTCCACTAAAACAAAGAACTTCGTGGTAGTAAAACACGATAAATAAATTAAACTACCTCCTGTCGGTCAGCCTCTTCGGAGGATATGTTGGAGTTGTTGGGTGAGGAATCGAAAGTCCCAACCGAAGTTCTTGTTTTTCTAAATATAGCCGATTAGCCAAGTGGTAAAGGCACGACGCTTTGACCGTCGCATACGAATGTTCGACCCATTCATCGGCTGCCACAATGATTATAAAGCATTCGATTCCTCCATATCGACTCTCACAGCAATTTTTCTTCTACATATATGCAGGTTTATATTTGTACAATGAGTCGAGACTAAAAAATAGCATAAATCCTGAAAACAAAAATAAGGAGTAACATTTTAAATGGATATTATCAATACTGCTAATGGTCCTTCCATTATTGGTGCTGATAAGTCAGTTCTTGACACTTATGAGCAACAGACAAACGCAGTTCGCACTTTCAAGGTGACTCTTCATTGTGCAAAGTGTAAGGCTGAGATGGAACTACAGCCTACACAGCTAATGACTTATCCCCCACAGTTTACTTATCAGTGTCCTGTTTGTAAAAACAAGATTACAAAGCCTGAGATGTATCCTCATCTTGATTATGAATTTGAGGGAGAGCAGAAGAAAACTGCAAGTCAGATTCTTGTTTAATAAGATAAAACCTAATAAGTTTTTATCATAAAAATTTCCTTTCTTTATCGACCCTTACAGCAAACTTTTTTGGACTTAACTGTCAACCAAGAATTCAAACAGGGTCGAGAATATGGAGCTCTACGTTAATAGGTCAAACGAGAGGACTTATAATCCTCCATTCTGTGTTCGAGTCACAGGGGCTCTACCAATTGTCAAAAATACGTTTTCATTTCGACGCTTACAGCAACATAGGTTATAATAGATAAAAATACTATTTTATTTACTAAATCATTGATTCCTCTAATCAAATTTGTGTGTTGTTTTATTAGCTTTGTGGTGAGTTTCCTTTCTTTAGCGTCGAGTCCTTTCTCGGAATGAAGTGTATTCTGGGGGTTGGTGTAACGGTTAGCACGGCGGTCTTGAATTAGGGACTCCTTAAAGGAAACTTTAAGGTAATAAAGGAGGCTAAAACGGGGAACACCTTATCTTTTTAGATAAGACAATCCCGTGCTAAATCAACTTTAGTTGTAAATGTGTAGAGAGCATAGACTTCCCACCTAAACCTATAGGGCATGGTGATAAGGTGCTCCAGACTACAACGATTATCTAAAATATTCGGCTATGGTGACATAGAGTAGTATGCTAAAACCGTACCATTCTGAGTGGGTCAGCAAGGGTTCGAATCCCTTACCCCCTGATGCTTCTCAAGGGAGAAGTTAATTCTTCTCCCTTGTTTCCGAATAACTTAAGTGTACCTCATGTGTCCTTTCGCAAGACACATTTTACCCCAGCAAAAGGAACCAAAACAGAATGACCCATGAAGAATTTGAAGCAAGAGCTCAACAAATCTACAACGATTGTGAGCGGGACGCAAGTTTGAACGGTGGTTTAGGACACGCTGCAATGGACGCTCTTATGGAAGATTGTCTACGAGAAGCACGGTATATTGCAGGACTTGAGATTTTTAATTCTCTTCGTCATATTTGCTACTAACCATACAGGTGTAGCTTTGGTTTCAAACAATAAAAAATAAGCTACACCTGTAGTTTTATATATAGTAACAGTAAACAATTTAAACATTTTAATTAGACAAATTTAAGGAGAAACAAAAAATGATTGATAACTATATGCCCACGACCTCTACTCAGGATGACCCTTTCCTGTTTGATTGTGATAATAAGTACTGCGATGGCTATGAAGATGGTTTTCAGTATCTAATTCTTGAGGACGCTGGCGTAACTAAGGCAGAGCTTAAGCGTACTGACATTGATGCTTTTAATGTTCTTATTAAGCTCTTTAGTACACTTTCTACTAAGTATGTTGCTTTTGAAGACACCAAGTTCCATGAGCCTGTTATTATGAAGCCTTCTTATAAGGGTGCTGCACGAGTTAATTTTAAGGATGGCGATACCTTTAATGAAGACGATGGCATTAAGCTCTCTCGTGAAAAGGCACTATATAAGTATCACCGTGACTTTGACCGAATCATTGCAGGTGCTCTTAAGGATGCACGAATTCTGTGTGCAAATCTTGAGCGTTATTGTGATAAGAATCACATTGACATTAGTAATGTTCCTTCCGTTCAGGAAATTCGTGAAACTCGTTACAAGAAGATTTAATTAGTTAATGTTAGTAGATTCCTCCTTTCATAAAATAAAAATCAAATGACTAAGAGAGCGGAAATTTATCCGCTCTTTTAGTCTATATAAATATATACACTTACAAACTCGCAAAAATTTTTCTTGACATACAAGATATTGTGTGTTATAATTAAAACAAATCAAAGAAAGGAGTTTCAATTTTGGAATTAAATTATCAAGAAGTAGAAAAGTTTTATTCTGACTTATTGGACACTAAAACTCCAAAAGCTCAGAAATATCTTGTATATCAAACTTACGCCGAAGCAAAAGAAGCACAGGAAGAATTAAAAGATGCTGTAACTTATTTTCAGCGTAATGTTTATACTAAAGGATGTTCTTGTGTAGCACATAAAATCACAGATGCGTTATATATTATTGAGTCTGTGTCTTTAATTGGAGAGCGTCCTCATTATTATCCTCTACTATGTTTTGAAGGGAATTATGAATTATGTCTTGACACAAAAGGATATACCTTTTGTACAACTAATTATCTCGATGCTATTCTTTATGGTTATGTTTATTTATATGAAAACACAGAAAACGCAGAAGAGAAATTTAATTTTGTAAAAACTTACCTTTATTATGCTTCTCAAGAATATCTCAAGAAAGACGAGGAAAACAATCATGACTGACCCTATTTTAACTCCCGCTTGTGAACAATGGACTAAAGACCTTGCAGAAAGTGTGGAAAAAGCAACAGGCTTTAAAACAGCTTTTTACGCTACCAATGATACTACAGGTATTGAAGTAATTAGTTCGTTTGGGTCTATGCGAATTGACATGAGTTCTTATATGCGTTTTTGGCAGACTATTGTAAGTCCTCGCTATACTCGTAGTCAGGCTCTTGCAGATGCTACGAACGAATGTAAGAAATATGTTTCTTCTTGGACTAATCGTAAGCGCTAATGAAAAAGAAACTACCTATTGATTGGTCTGTAATAGAAACAGATAAAACAGATAATACAGATAATACAAATAAGACAAATACCTCAGAAGAGCAGCAATCCCAAGAAACTCAAGTAAAAGAGTTTCAAGATAATCCTCCCCATAAATGTAAATTTTGCGGGAAAGAAATGGAAAAGATAGACGATGAAACATTAGTTCAAATGCCCCCATCTCTTATTAAAACTATTGGACAATATCATTGCGAATGTTCAGGGTATTCTAATTATTTGGCTACTGTCGTTGAAGAACAAAAGCTAAGAATTTATATTGCAAAAACAACCGAACAGATTAGAGCAAAAAGAGAAAAAATTTTTTACGAATCTGCTTTTTGTAAAGATATAGCTAAACTTCAAAAAACAAAAGAGCACACGGAAACAGCTATAGAAAATTTAAAAATGCTTTCTCTTAATAAGGAAGCTAAAAAGGAACATGGTACTCAAGTAGTAGAAAATTATTTTACAACTGCTAATCAATTCAATCAAGAAAGACAACAGCTTCTTGATTATTACTTTTGGCCAACCTTTTAAGGAGGGATTATGAAAATTTCAAAAATCACTTCTAAAATCAGGCAAGCCGCAGAGAAAATTTCTGATATGGTTAATAACATTGACATAGGATGTTCTAATATAATTGCAATTATTGCCACTTTTCTTTTAGCGTCAATTTGGATTATTTGTGCTATTGGAGCGGTTATTGCTTCTTTCGGGCTAATTTTCGGAGCAGAATATTTTATTTTTGCTTTAGCAACGAAACTAATTTGTTTTATTTTAAAAGAAACATGGTTTGGTTGGAAAATAGCTTTCTTTGCTTATTTAATTGTCGTAATTTTAAGGACTATCTTTTATATTTTTCATAAGGAGACAACAAATTAAAATGAATCTAACAACTCAAAACGGCGTAAAAATTATTTCAGGCTCAGTAGATGAATTTGCTATCAAGATGGTAAATTGTGCCAAGAAAAATGTAAAAAATCACAAGACTTATGTAAACGCAAACTTTTTTGCTGGATTTAAAGAAAGCGGAGAATATTTTACCCTTCCTGTAAATCATCTTGTTTGTGACATTGAAGCTACTTCAGCTCCACTTGCAAAGTATAATAAGTTGCGCGGAAAGTTTGTGGGAGAAAAGTATTTTTACAATTCTTATGTTGCACAGGGCGGTGTTCCTCAGTTTTGTGGTCATGCGCTTACAACTTTTTATATTGAAAACGGCAAACCGCATATGGAAGACCTAACTGAGCTACGAGATACTATGACATACGCCATTGCAGGTATTCCTCTCATTAAAGATGGCAAAGATGTTATGTGGAAAGATTACGTTAAGCCACAGGGGTGGACTGGCAGTGAACTTTATTCAACTTATCATATTCTTCTGGGACTTAAGCCTAATGACAACAATATTTATATTATGGATTGGAAGTCCACTCGCAGTAATATGATTTCACCTTATGCCGAAGCTTATTATAAGTTTAAGCCAATGGGCTTTACTAATCTCATTAAGCTGGATGGCGGTGGCTCAGAGATTATGAAGTATGAGGGCAAAACAGTTCATGCTCTATCCGAAAACCGTATTATCAATGCGATTATTACTTTTGAGCGCAAGGGACAGCAGAATGAGTATGAAGTAAATACTCACAAGTTCCCCACTCGTGTACTTGTTCGTTGGTGCAAGGGTGATGATGTAAGTTGGATGCAGCAACAGCTTTGTAAAGCTGGTTTTACTTGTGATATTGATGGCAGTTTTGGTACAGGTACTTACAACACTCTAAAGGCTTATCAGAAGTCTCGTGGGCTTGAAGTTGATGGTAAGTGTGGACCTGCAACTCGTCAGCGACTTTCTCAGGAGTAATAAAATAAACTTTAAGGTTTGTCAGGATTTTTCTTAAAAGGTCTTGACAAACCTTTTTTCTTTTGTTATAATAAACACATAAAAATAAAGGAGTATGATGTTATGGAAATCGCCGCTTCTTATCTGGTAAATTATACTACTTATCAACCTAATTTTATTGTTGTAAGTGCGCCTGTGTTTTTGTGTGTCGGAGCTTTTGTAAGTCTCCTTGTTTGTGCATCTACCATTGATAACATTATCCGTCAAATCGCAACCAGAATTGGATTAGGTCTTTTTATCCTTGCTATTAGTTGGTCTTCTATTATAAACACTAAAATTGTAGAAAATTATCACTATTATCAGGTTCAGGAAATTTATATCCATGACTATGATATTTCTCTTAAAACCTACATGGAAGATTATGAGATTCTTGACTCTACTCCTGTTTCAATTACAGTTCGTTCAAGAGATTGGAAGAACGAATATCCCGAATTAGTTGGTAAGAAAACTGATTTCGACATTAAAACCATTGACGCTGAAAACAACCCGTTAGGAAAGGATAATTAAAATGGTTTACGAATACACTACGACAGTTAATTTTCCTCTTGTAAGTTATACTACCGCTGGGTGGTATACAACTATAAAAGCAATTAAAAATATGATAAGATATTATAATGGACATAAAAATTGCAGAGCTCCTGTAGTAATCGAGACAGAAACGGGAGATAAAGTCGTTGGAACTGTTGACTCTTCTAAAAGAATAATTTTTGAGGGTATTGTAGAAGAGGGTTGTTTTTGTCACGTTAAAATTCCCGTTCTTTTGCGGACTGATTTTAATATAGACCAGCTCAATTATTTTGTTGCAATAGACCTTTATAAAGTAGAAAGAGATTTTCTTTATTATAATATGCTTAATTCCTTTAAAATTCAACAAGTTGTTATTGTCCCCAAAAAAACGAAGGAGAATAAAAATGAGTTATGATATTAGTTTTCGAGTAAAGGTTGAGGGCTTAGATAATGTATATGTCGAGCCTTATGGTGATAACACCGATGCAAATATTACTTGGAATGTTCGAGAAATGATTATTAAGTCTACAGGACTTAAGAATTGGTGCGCTGAGGGTTGTCTTGGACTTTGTAAGGATATTATTCCACACATTGCAAATGGTTTGGCAGAGCTTGAAAAGTATCCCGAAAAGTATAAGCAATATGAATCCCCAAATGGTTGGGGAACTGTAAAAGGACTTAAACATTTCTTTGCTTGGATTATTAATGACTGGACTTCATATTGCGAAGATTATTCTACAGAAAACCTTGCAGACGTAACATATTTTTATATTTGTTAAAAGGAGAAATTAAATGAATTTCTTTGAAGAAAAAACTGACATCTACTACGAAAAATTTTCTTTTTGGGCTTTTGCCACCCTGTTCACTTTAATTCAGTCCACACTTAGTAGCTATCCTCTTTTGTGGTATATTGTAGGTTGTATTTATTTTATTTTTGCTTGTTATTATCATTGGCATTATTTTGAATCTTATTATCATCTGCATGATATTAATGACATGAATAATTACACGGCTTCTTTAAGTCGCTGGATTGCGGAGAAGAATCGTGACCTTTCCTAAGAAAATTCGAGAACAAGTCTATAATAAATATGATGGACACTGTGCATATTGCGGACGTAAAATTGAGTATAAAGATATGCAGATAGACCATTTCATTCCTCAAAGACGATGGAATGCAGAGCGGAGTAACGATATTAGTAACCTAATGCCAAGTTGCAGGTCTTGCAATCATTATAAACGAGCTCATTCTCTTGAAACATTTCGCAGATATATTTTTGAAATCCCTAAAAAGCTCAAAGAAAATTATATTTATAAAATTGGCTTGATTTATGGGAATGTAATTGAAAATGAGCATCCAATCAAATTCTATTATGAGGAATGTGAGGAAAAGAAGCACCATGACTTTAGCAGAACTAAAAAAGATAGTTGATTCTTATTGTGAGACAAAGTATGTAACCCCTGATGAAGTCAATGTAATTATTACTTTGGAAGAAATGTCAATCGGACCTCGTGCTGGAACAGGGGTTGAAAGTATTTTTATGGGATTCGATTGGGAACATAATCAGCTTCGTATTCAGCCGAAAGAAAAACTTGTTCGATACAATAAACAGAGAGATACTCCAAAAGATATTCTATATTATAAATTGCAGGACTTTCATTATTGCCCTACTTGTCAACATCCCCTAAAAAAGACTGAGACCCGCAATAATAATTTTTGTCCTTTTTGTGGGCAACGTTTTTCAAAAAATATTAAAGAGATTTAATTAATAGGAGCACAAACATGAAAATCAATCGTTATAAGCTCACTCCCGATTTTATTAACTTATCTCAAGATAAGCAGATTGAGTTTCTTCTTGCAAATGGATTTAAAGAAGGATTTTGGGGCGCTCAAAAAGATGAGAGAGAACATCTATGGTACAGTTCTAAAAATTTTGTTATCCATAGTTCAATTGATTGTAATGTAACGGTAGACCTTTTACATCTTGATGAGTGGAACGATTACGACTATATTGCTATTGACGATGAAGATTTCGGACAGTATTATCAGCCCTTTTATGATTGCATGATTGGCAAAAAGCAAATCGGAAAATGGGAATTTATGGCAAAATGTGCTCAAAAATATAACGAAAAAATGGCAAAATTTTGCGACATTCAACTTCTTATGCTTGGAGAATATCCACAAGGAGAATAAAAATGAACAATGTTTTTGAATATGTGCTAAGTTCTATTGACTCTAATGATTTTTGCAATGCATATTATGATGCAAGCGCAGAAGAAAAGAAACTATTTTTTGAACTACTTATTAAGAAACTGTATGATGCAGTATACTAACATTTTAATTGTTAGTGTGAAATAAAAATGTTATAATACCGAGGTCTTTATGCCGTCTGAAAAAACGATACAATCTTATTTTGCAAAAGCTAAAAAAGCATCTGAGCAAGCAACTTATCCAAAACAGAAAATTGGTTCTGTTATGGTATATTCTGGCAAGGTGATAGCTGTTGGCTATAACACTTTTAAGACTAACCCTCTTCAAAAATACTATAACAAATATCGTTTTAGCTCTGACCCTAAAAATAATGGTCTTGTTCATGCTGAAACGATGTTGCTGCTAAAGACAAGATTCCTTGATTTAGATTGGAGCAAAGTCTCTATTTACACTTATAGGGAATATAAAGATGGTTCTTTAGCACTTGCGAGACCTTGTATAGCGTGTCAAACGGCTCTGGAAGAGCGAGGTATTATTAATGTATATTATACTACACCGAAAGGTTGGGAGAAATTGTAATGATAGAGGTAATTAAAATTGCGATTTTATTCTGTTAAAATTACTATATCTTGTGTTTTCAAAATCTTCTGACCACAATATATTGTGGTTGAAAACAGGTTTTTTGACCGAAAACCACAATTTTTCGTTTTTATCTATTTTTTGCTCCTATTAAAAACGAATATTATCGAGAACAGGAAAGTTTTGCTGGCTGTAAGGACTTTAAGAGGTAGATGTATGAAAATTATTGTAGACACCATTCCCAAATATTCCTACGATTGTATTTTTTGTGGAAATAAATATTACGGCGTTTGCTCTATTAGCGAATGTCAATGTGAATTGGAGAAAAGAAAAGATTGTCCCTATCTTATGACTATTGATGATTATCTATCTGAGGAGAAACATAATGAGGATTGTTGAAAATAACGCTCCTGTAAAAAGAGAAAAATGTTGGAATTGCAATTCTATTCTTAAATTAAATCTAACAGATTATGATACAGACGAACATTTTGAAAGTGACTCAACTTCTTATGACGGGAATTTTCATTCTTCTTTTATGACTTATTTTGTTTGTCCTTGTTGTCGCAAGAAAAATTATTGCGCTGTTACTATTGATGGTGAAAAAGCTGACCTTAAATATTTCAACCGATAATTAACTATAATAAATAAAAACTAACTTTTAATTGAGGTATTTTTAAATGACACATGAACAGTTTAACCGTCTTGTAGACGAACTTGAGAATACACGAGTGAAAACTCTTAAGGAAAAGAATGCTCGCTATTCTCAGCCTGATGATGCACTTCACAATTTTGACGAGGGTGCTAAGATTATGTCTTGTACTTCTGCCCAGTGCGCTTGGAATTATGCTACTAAGCATATTATCGCTCTTCGTGATATGGTGCTAACTAATAATTTTAGTAATCGAGATGATGTTCTTGAGAAGATTCAGGATATTCAGAATTACCTAACCTTTATTTGGTGCATTTCTGAGGAAGAGCGTGAGAAGCTAACCACAAGTGACACTTGTGTTCAAACCGTTTCTGCTAAGAAAAAGAAGTAAAAATTTTTTTGAAAAAATTTCTCTATAGCACTTGACAAACTATCTGTCAGGTGCTATAATCCTAATATCAAAACAAGCGACCGACTCAGCAAAACTCAAAATAAATTAAGCGGTCGAGAATGGAGAATATTATGTATAATAACATTAACAAGAATTCCAAGAAGAACTCTAACAAGGCTTGGTCTCCTAAGCCCGAAAAGCCTATGCGTCAGAAGTCGGACAAGGAGAAGTTCTTCGACAAGATGGAAAAGACTAACAAGGGCTTCTATGTTCGTGCGGTTGTTCCTAAGTCTTTGCCCGACAATATGACCTATACCACCAATGGTGCTGTGGCATATTCCACTACTTCTTCTGCTCTTCTTGATATGTTTACCAAGTTGGTAAGCTACCGTTCTCTGGACGAGAAGCAGATTGTCACCGATTGGCGCAAGGCTTTCAATGAGAATCCTTATCTTGCTATGCGTTTCCTTGGCTATACGATGGACATTCGTTGCGGTGCTGGCGAGCGTCGCTTCACTCAGATTGTCATTCGTGACCTTGTAAAGAATGGCGGTGCAAGCATTGCTGCAAAGCTCGTTCCTCTGATTGGCGAGTATTCTCGCTATGATATGCTTTATCAGTTCCGTGGCAACCCCACTTCTGAAAAGGCTGTCCGCGATTTCCTTAAGAAGCAGTTTGCTGAGGACATGGAGAACATGAAGCAGCATAAGTCTATTTCTCTGCTTGGAAAGTGGCTTGATAAGCCCAATTCTCACTCTAAGCAGACCCGTGATAATGGTCTTTGGACTGCAAAGCAGTTGAACATGACTGAACGCAACTATCGTAAGGCTCTGTCTGCTCTTCGTAAGTATCTTGATGTTGTTGAGCGCAAGATGTCTTCGGATAATTGGGCTGCTATCGACTACGAAACTGTTCCCTCTAAGGCTAATCTTAACTACAACAAGGCATTCCTGCGCCATGATACTGAGCGCCGTCAGGCTTTTCTTGCTGCTCTCAAGACTGGTGAGGCTAAGATTAATGCTTCTGTGGCGAATCCCTGTGATATTGTCAATAAGTACATGAATTTGAGTGGTCGTTGGTATGGACTTCCTCAGAGGGCTGATGATACTCTTGAGGGTATGTGGAAGGCTTTGCCTGATATGATTCCCGATGATAAGGGTATGCTTGTCGTGTGTGACTGCTCTGGTTCTATGGAGAGTGGTATTGGTGGTAACACTAATATGCGTTGCATTGATGTTGCTATGTCTCTCGCCATTTATTGCGCAGACCATCTCAAGGGTGCTTTTGCAAACAAGTATATCACCTTTAGTGCTGACCCTCATATTGTACGCTTTAATGATAACGATAGCCTCTGTAACAAGCTTCGTAAGACTTGGGAGTGTCAGGATGGCTCTAATACCAATCTGGAAAAGGTCTTTGACCTGATTCTTAAGACCGCTATTGACAACCATTCTCCCCAGTCTGACCTGCCTGAGCGCATTCTCATTGTCTCTGATGGCGAGTTCGATTCCATGTGCGATGCTAAGGTAAATCGTCATGGCTGGTACAGTTATCGTACTCCTGTTGACAAGACCTTTATGCAGGAGATTAATCAGCGCTTCAAGAATGCTGGGTATAAAATGCCAATTATTACCTTTTGGAGAGTAAATTGCAGCAATCGTCTTGCCCTGCCTTTCAAGGTTGATGACCGCGGTTGTATCATGGTTTCGGGTTATAGCACGAATCTCCTCAAGATGGTTTTGTCTGATAAGACCAATCCTATGGAGGCTCTTCTTGAACAGCTTAATGTTCCTCGTTATGACTGCTTCGAGGCAGCATACAGCGCATAACTCAAAAGGGTAGGTTTTCCTACCCTTTTTCTCTAAAAGGAGAATACTTAATGTTTGATAAAACCTATCTTTTATCTCCTCAAGGACAAGCAGATTATAAAGCTTGGATTAAAAAACTAACAGATATTGCCGCAAAAGAAGCTGGCGTTTCTGCAACAATAGATAACGATGGAGAACCTGTTCTTATGCTTATCCGAGGAAGTGACCATGTACCAGAGAAGCTAAGAGATAAAAACGCAAATCTTTATGTAATTAAAGTCACAATTGAAATTAAAGATATTCTTATGCGAGAACTTGAAGAAGTTGAAGCAACAATCAGAAACTACAACTTCCCAAAAGAAGCTCTTCCAGAAGTATACGAAGGTGTAGAAGAATCTATTATCTCTTTTTTAAAAACTCGTTTTATTGAACGAGAAGAAATTCTTCGTAAGGCAGAAGAAGAAAACAAATTCCAAATTTATGACTTCTTTGATAAGGAGGATAAGACCGATGAAAATTCAGCAGGTAACAAACAATCCTGACCTTATTGTAATTGATAGTCGTTGGCGAATTTCTCTCTCCACTGGTGAGATAACTGACTTTGATGGGACTAAGGCGTATGACCCTCCCGAATATATTTTCAAATTCCGTGACGAAGCGTTAGCTGGAAAGTGAGCATATTATGGAATATATTTCAAAGAAAGATTTGATTGAAAAGCTTGAATATACCCTTTGCGATATTTTCTCTTATGTTGATGATTACCCTGAATATACCGAAAAGGGTTTTTCGAAAGAGCTTGTAAATGAAATTATCAATTCTCTTCCAACCATTACTCTTTCTGACGATTAAAAATATTTCAAAAAACTCTTGACAAATGCCTTTTGGTATGTTACTATTAAAGCATACCAAGAGGTTATTTATTTTTTAAGGAGTTTATATATGTTTTCGGTTGAAACTGCTATTGTTGACGAGATTGTAAGATACAATAAAGTAGATTGTCCTTTTGTTCTTACCTCAAATTTTCCAGAAGATGTTAAAGAAAAAGTAAATAAAAATTTTAAAGACATTTATAATTTGCCTACTCTTTGGAGATTACATAAGGCATCTTGTTCTTCGCCTGAATTTCCTGTTTACGATTTTCAATTTTTTAATCTAAAAAGATTGGCTTGGGAAACTTCTTATCTAAAAATGAAAGATGTATCAGAATGGAAAGAATATCTTGAGGGAAAACTTATGCTTGGATTTAATCGAGGCAGAATTCAGTACGATACTCTCATTAACAACGCAAAAGAATTTCTAAAAAACGAAGAGGGTTGCGTAATTTATGACGCAACAACTACACCAGAATGGAGGACAAAAGAATGATTCAGATTCGTAATAATGTGTTTGAGACAAATTCTTCATCAACACATTCTCTTTGTATTTCAAAAGAGAAATTTGACCCTAAAAATATTCCTGAGTACCTTAATATTACTGCGGATGAGGATTTTGAGTGGTCTCAAATTACCTATGATACTCCCGAAGAAAAAGCCAACTACATTTTTGAAGTAATGTGCGAATGTGGGAAATTAGCTGAGATTAAGGATTTTAAAAACAAAATTAAAAAGCTTGGAATCAAGGCAAGCTATCCAAGGCTTGTCAAAGATAGGTGGGATTGTATTGATATTAGAGGTGATGTAGACCATGCAGGAGAAGCTGTCCCATTTGTTCACGAGCTTTTGAAAGATAACGATAAACTTTGTCGTTTTCTATTTAATCCTAAGAGTGTTATTTACACGGGCAGCGACAGTGAAGATGATGGCGACGCAAGTTGTTATGTGGCAGAAGCAGCAGAAAACAATGGCTATACTTGGGGATATGATGAAAACGAAGATTGGAACGAAACTCACCATATCCATCCAATGTATGACCCTGAACATTATGAATATTTCTTTAAGGGGAACTAAAAGTGTACAACTTAATGAGTAATAAATTTGACCGTCTTGGTGCTCGTATTTATGCAGTAACTTTTCTTGAATATACCAGCGCTCTACAAAATTGTGTGTCTTACAATCCAACACACGAAATCGGTAAAGCAGAATATATTTATACTGAACAAGGCACAGGTAAAATTCTTGTAAGCGAAACTAATATTGATAAAATTAAGAAGTTTGGCATTAAAGATTTAACCTTTGTGGGCTATCTTCCTGATAATCTTTTCTATCTTTAATTGAGGTGATTTTAAATGATTCAGATTCGAGACAATACTTTCGAAACAAATTCCAGTTCCAGTCACTCCCTAATTATTACTGATTTCGATGGCAAGTATACGCCCGAAGAAATGATGAAGGGTATCTATCTTTGGAATGATAAGGAAACAAGAATGTACGAAAACAATCTTGAATTTTATCGTTCTCCTTTTTCTCTACTTGCAACTTTTGAATCTAAGTCTCGTTATGCTATTGCATCTTCACAGGGTCATTTAGCTGATGAAGTTGAAAAAATTTGGCATAAGTATATTCCAAATTTTAATGGATTTAAATTTGATATGAAAACCGAAGAATACGACTATGACAAAAAGGAATGGGTAGACCTTGACGAACCTAAGCCTATTTACGGTGGAACTGATGATTACCAAATCGAGGGTTGGCTTAAAAGTTACAATGTAAGCCTTGAAGATTTTCTCACAATGCGTCGTTATATGGTGGTTTGCGATGGAGACGAAACGCACGAATGGTATCACATTCTTGATAGCGGTCTTGTGGATAAATCTCACATTATCCATGACAGTGAAAAAGAAGTTGCGGAAGCGTGGAAGAGAAAGTACGAAGAGGAAAACAAAAAGTGAATTCTTTTACTATCAAACATATTACAGGTAATGTTCTTGATTCTGATGCTCCTATCATTGCACATCAAGTTAATTGCCAAGGCGTAATGGGAGCAGGAGTAGCAAAGTGTATTCGTGAAAAATACCCTGACATTATGTTCACTTATTCCAGATGGTGTAAAAATTATCAACCTCAATATCTTCTCGGGCAGGTACTTGATTATTGCACAGATAAAAATCAAATTATCGCAAATTGTTTTGCGCAAAATAAAACAGGTTCAGGTCGTATGACTGATTATGAAGCTTTTTATTGTTGCCTCGAAAACCTCAAAAAGGGAATTAAGTATTATGGTTTTGAACACCGAATTGCTTTTCCTTATAAGATTGGCTGTGGTCTTGGAGGAGGAGACTGGGATGTTATCTTAGCTATGATTAAGTCCGTTTTTGGTCACGATGGTGACTATACCATTGAGTTTTGGTCTCTTGACGAATTCGATGTAATTCCAGTAGTATGCTAAGTAGTTCTTTATGATAAAAGAGGTTTAGAGATTTTTTCTCTAAACCTCTTGACATTTATATATGAGTATGCTATTATAAGTATACAACTTAAGGAGGTTGAACAAAATGACAGAGGAAAATCGTATTTATTGTGCCTATGACACCCTGAATCCTACTATCAATCCTGATGGTTCTGAAAAGCATTGGTGCTCTCATTACGGCAGTTATGTTTGTAAGGGCTGTGACCATCGGTTTGATGGAGACCGCATTAAGAAGTATATGGAAGACCATCCAAAGGAGCATTAACTATGGAAAATAATTGGGTTTCTTACAAAAATGGAAATTATAATGTCCATTTAGACCTCGTTAGCGGAACAAAGATTCGTGAAAATAATCTCACTTTCTTTCAGGCTGACCGTCCAGAAAATATTGACATTAAGATTACAAATCGCTGTACCAATCCTTGTGGCACAAAAGAATGTCCTAAGAACTGTGAGTTTTGCCATGAAAATTCTGGTCCTAATGGCAAGCACTCTGACGCTCTTAACTCTAAGTTCCTTGAGACACTTCCTGAGTGGACAGAGTGCGCTCTCGGTGGCGGAAATGTACTGGAATATCCCGACCTTGTGCCGCTTCTGTATAAGATGAAAAATCTTCATTTGATTTCCAATATCACTGTTAATCAGAAGCACTTCATGGAAAATCTTTCTCTTCTGCGCGAGCTTAATAATCAGAAGCTCATTTATGGTCTTGGTATTTCTCTTACTAATCCTTACGAAGAGGGATTTATTGCGGCTGTTAAAAGTTTTCCTAATGCTGTTATTCATGTGATTAATGGCGTTGTAACTCTTGCACAGCTTTCAGCTCTTGGTTGTAAAGACCTTAAGATTCTGATTCTTGGCTATAAGGAAGTTCGTCGTGGTGTAGCATATAAGGCTGATGTAGACCACATGGTTGAATTCCGTAAAAATCGACTTTACGCAAGTCTTCCGTTTATCGCAGAACATAATTGGTTCAAGACAATTTCTTTTGACAATCTTGCCATTGAGCAACTTGAACCTAAGCGTTTCCTGAGTGATGAATTCTATCAGGAACATTATCTTGGTTGTGATGGAATTGATGGTGAAACTCAGACTTCCGCTTCGTATTATGTTGACCTTGTGGAAAATGTATTTGCTCGTAATTCTTGTGATGTAAACCATCGCTATCCACTTGAAAACCATACTGCTACGGAGTGTTATCAACTTCTCCGCGACAATAAAATCTAACGGGGGGAAAATAAAATGAGTTTACTTGGATTTGGCTCTCCTTTTGCAGACATTTTCATGGCTATGACAATGGATAACCGCTTTAACGAGCCAAAAGATAATTTTGGTATTCCCTCTACTCCTGATGTTTGGGATGAAGAGGAACTTGACAACGATTATTTTTCAGATTACGAAAGCGAGGAAGATTTTTAATGTATATTCTTTTTGACCCTAACACCAACGATTATGTTTGTCGAGCTTCAAACGGGGGATATAATATCTGTAAAGGAATTTCTCAGTCTGCCTTATTTTCTACTGAAAAGGGTGCTCTAAACATCCTTAATAACGGTGGCATTCCAAAACTGATTGCTTCAAAGCATACCTTTAAGCCTACTCGCGTTACCACAAAGTCTGGTAAGGCATATAAAATTATCAATCCTGCCGAACCTGCTCCTATTAAGGCTTTTGATTTCTCTGCCCCAGAGGAAATCCGCAAGGCTGCTGATTATCTTGGTCGAGTAATGGAAGACGCTGCTGGACTTTCTCTTTCTATTGCTAATATGGACAGAGAAATTAGCGATATTCAGCACTACATTGAAACCAAGCCGCTTAATGCCGCACAGCGTAGTCATATCTTCAAGATTTATCGAGAAAAGTTGGCAGAACGTAGGCTTTATAAAAATCTTCAAGATATTACTTCTACAATGGAAAACGCTCATATCAGCGAAAAGAATCTTAAGAATATCGTACATTCAGTTGATGGTCTTGATACAAAGACATATTCGCCTCGTAGCGCCTTTGGCGAAATTTTGTTCGGTGTAAAGAAAGTGGAGGAATAATTATGGTTCTTATGACTAATGACCAGATGAAAGCACTTCTTAGTGCAATGCTTAACGGACTTCTGGAAGATTCTGAATTTACACGCAAAGATATGTGTGATATTCTTGAAGACCTCGCTGACGAATTTCGTTATTAAGAAAGGAGTATATTATGGGATATTGGGACCCGCCTGAGTATTTTGATGAAGCAAAGTTTCCTGAAATTGATGCTGAAACTGATACTCTTATTGAGCATTTAGTTGGAGCAATTAAAGAGGAATATAAAGACAAGATTGCGAAAGAATCTGACGCTTATCAAGACCTTAAAGCAAGTTATGACAGCTTGCGTAGAGAACTAACAAATAAAAACAGTGACCTTTTAGCTAAAGATGGGCTAATTGAAACTCTCAATAAAGAATTAGCTAAAAAGAAAACGGAACACCCCTCTTTTAAGTTTAATATCGGAGATACTGTATATTTTTCAAGAGTTGCTTATAATTCAGAAAAAAAGGTTTTCTGTCCTCGTTGTGGGGGAAAGGGATGTATCACACTTGATGTTAAAACTAATAATCTTCCTGCTGACATTACAGACCCTGTAACATACATTTGTCCAGACTGTAGAAATTCTACTGAAAGCTACCTTTATAATAAGGCGAAGCATTTTAGGGAATATCGTTATTACAACTATTACGTTGAAAAGGGAAAAGTTCTCAAAATTGAGTACGTTATTGGCGAAAATGAAACCTCGACGCGATATTTTGTTAAGTCTGCAACACAAACATCTTCTTATTCTTTTGCTGAACAAGATTTATATGAAACCTTTGAGCAAGCCTCTCCCGCAGCACAATGTGATAAGGAGCTTTCTTATATCGAAGCTTGCAATAAAGTTGGCATTGCTCCAAATTTGATTAATAAAGAGGCTTCTTCCGATGTTAAACTTACAGCCCTGTAAATATTGCGGTAAGACTCCAAAAGTGTCTCCATTGGTGACACGAGCAATTTTAAAACAGGTTCAAAGCAATTCAAAGTCAAAGATTTTTAAAATGCAGATTGAAAGAATTGAAGTCCCTGTTTTTTACACCGTTCAATGTCAGAATAATAAATGCAAGAACCACTTGCACAAATTCCCCAATAAAATGATTTCTGAGGATTCTATAAATGGAGCTATTCTAAAATGGAATCAGCAAAATTAAATTCTTTCTTTTTTGTAGGTAAAGACCCTTCTGAAAACCCTCATATCGGAGATATTTGGCGTAGTGGTGGAATAGGAAACTCAATGATGGTTTGGACAGAAAATGGAGCAGTTGAAATTGGTGACATACCAAGTTCTTTGGATTACGATTATTCTCCTATGACAGACAAATTGGAATATCCTACTCATTGTCCTTCTTGTGGAGCACCAGTTAATTCTTCTCGCCGCAAATGTGAATATTGTGGAGTAGAATACAGAAAAATTTCTTACAAAAGTTAATAAATAATTTTTTAATCTCCCTTGACAGGTGCGTAAAACCGTGTTATACTAACGGTAGTAAACCATCAAGGGAGGTTATTTTATAAATATTCTTTTTCTCGATTATGATGGAGTAGTAAACACTCCTCAATGGCGTCCTCATCCAGCAGACCCTTCCAGAATGCTTTGTACTTATAACTTCCCCCGTGATAACAAGGTAAATGATTTCCAATGTGTTCAATGGATTTCTGAGTTTTGTCAAAAGTATAATTATCATATTGTAGTTTCATCTTCTTGGAGATGGGAAGACAATTACAAGGAATGTCTCATCAATGGCGGACTTAGACAGGGAATTAAAATTCTTGGAAAGACCCCAGATTATTCAAGATACTATGGAGCTACACGAGGAGATGAGATTCAAGCGTGGCTTGATATTCATCACGAAGAAAACATTAACTTTCTTATTGTAGATGATACTTGCGAAGAGGATTTTGAAGTCCACAAATGGGATTGGGAAAACAATAAAATTACTGGCTTGGATAAATTCCAAACGCTTAAGCTCCAAGACAGATTTATTCAAACCAATACACTGATTGGATTTAGAGAGCCAAGCTTCCACTATGCAGAGCAGATTCATCAAGCTTTTAACGCAAATAAGAACTAAAACAAACCAAAAAAATAAAAGGAGATTTTTATTATGTTGCCTGTAAGTGTCGATGGAGTGATTTGGCTGACCACGAATTACACCGCATATAACACACCAATTATTGTTGGTGTCCTTGAGTATGCTTTATTGGCATTAAGCTTTTGTGTTGCGTTAATAGCAACTTTCTTCTGGTTTAGTTTTAAAGAAAAGTGTTTAACGCTATATTTAATCGCGATTTTTGTATGCTGTATGATTTCATTTTTAGCTATTTACCACGGCGATAAGAAAAACCGAGAAAATTTTATCCCTGAACCTATTTCTTATGTAGTGTACATTGAAGATAATGCAGATTACAAAACGCTTATCCAAAATTATACTATTGAATCCGAGCAAGATAATCTCACAACTATTGTTCTAAAGGAGAATTAAAATGACAAATTATCTATATGAAAACATTCGAAAAATTCCTGCAAATCTAACGTGTGGTGATTTGATAGATTTGCGTCAATATTTGATTGATGCTGTAAATTGTTACCATAATATTTCACGTCAAGACAAACAGGCCATTGGAGGACAAATCTTCGCTAAATTTGAATATAAAATTTTTAAGGCTGTTAATTCTTATCTTGAGACGATGGACTCTCATTCTGATGATATTACCAATAATCTCGAAACTGATAAGCACCTAACAGATACAACCAACAATCCATGGTCTACTTCCCCACAAATCCCCACTATTATCCACAACGTCAATGAATTTGGCCATACTCCTAAACGCAATTCTACTCCTAAACTAAGACATATTCTTACTGATGCGGCAAAAAAAGACATTAAGTCGCTGGCAAATCTTTCTCGAATGTTTTGCAATTGGGCTAAAAATGCGAGTTTGGATAGGTCTCCTACCAATTTCTGTCTTGAATATTATGGCGTAAAGATGGAAGTCTCTTTTGCTGTAAACGATGCTGCTGTCTATTTGCGTTTCGAAGGTCTTAATACAATCAACAAATTCTATTCATTCCGTTGTAGTCCAAGTGTAAAGCATAAATCTTTCTCGCGTGAATTTTGGAGCACTTATCGTAGACGCATGACCAAGACTATCGCAAAGGTTATGCGAGATATTGATAATAATCCTAACAATTGGTCTTACATGGAAGTTAAAAGGGGAGATTTGGATTAATGAACGATTTTGCTATTCAGGGCGTAACTATTTTAGGCACAGAAATATCCAATCACGTTTTTGCTCTATCGCTTCTTTTTATTTTTTCGTTTCTTTCTTTAGGCCTTTTTGTTCTTGTGTGCGCAGGTATTTCTGATAAGGAATATCTTGCTGCTGTTATTTGTTCTTTATTGTGTATGATGTCAATATTTATAGCATTTTTAGCTTATAAAGACTGGAAAGCCCCACCAGAAACTATTTATACAATTTCCATTGATGATACAGCGAGTTATAATGAAATAAAAAACAACTTTTATTACATTCGTGAACTTCCAAATGGTCTATATGAAGTTAAACTAACAGAAAATAATTCTCAAAATGACTAAAAATCGAAGAAGATTCTATCACAATTTGTTCCATTTGTCTCCCATTCCCAATTTAACAGTTCTTACTCCTCGTATTCCAGAAGCGGCGTATTGGGGTTACGAAGATAAAAAACAAAAAAGAGTATGTTTTTCTACTTCAATTAAAAGATGTTTAATTGCTTTATCAGATTGTAATGGGCAATATTATGTGTATATCCCTGTAAATCAGCACAAAGCTTACAGTCCAACACCAACAGAAGTTGTTGATGTAAGTGAGACAAGCGAAAAATGGATTACTCGCCCAGTTAAAGTTAAATGTATAGGGGCTATTGTTCCTACCACATATACCGTGCAAGAAGTTTACTTCCCCATACATGATGAAACTCTTGGTATATTTACTTATGGCTGGAAATGGATAGAGAAATATAATTAATAAACTCTTGACAAACCTCTATTTTTATGGTAAGATAATCTCAAACCAAAGAATAGAGGTTTTGTTTATGACCGCTCCTAATAACATTTGTATTTACGCCGACCCTTTCCCCGATGGGGAGCTTCATTGTTTGGCATATTCAGAAGCGAAGTATCCTAACGGAAAAATGAATTTGCATTTTCCTGTTTGCTCTAAAAAGAATTGCCCTTTAAAGAATCCTAAACTTTTAAACGGAGGTAGTCTTAATGTCCGATAAGAGAGAACTGTCTGGTTGGCTTGCTCCTAATGGGGATTTTACTCCTGTGTTTTGGAGAGGACAGGATGAAATGAGTGAACAACTCTGTTCAATGTTGGGTTTGGAAGAATTTTTCTTGCCTGATGAAGAACTCATTAAAAGAGGTTGGCTTAGAATTAGTTGTGTCACGCTCAATGGTGGACCAATCATTAATATTGGAATGAGAGAAGACACTCATTTTACAGAAAGCCAAAAGAATTTTCTTCGTCCTTATTTCGAGGATAGGGAGCATTATGAGTTTTTTGCCTATCTCTATGCCATTTGGGAGGAAGAAAATGAGCTCTAAGAAATATAATTCATATCTACAAAGAAAAGTTTTAGACTTTCTAACTCTTTCGGAAGGGTGGGGAGGAGAAGATACATTTCCCTTTAATTTTGAATTCGTAAATTTTTGTGCAGCTATTGCAGTACATTTGGGTACAAAATATCCTTGGGAATCTTTCCCCACTTATGATAATTCTATTCAATTTAAAATCAATCTATATAACAGGGCTAATCCTGACGAATGTGACTTTTATTTTGAATTTGAAATCTATCCAAAAGAAGATACGCTTGGAGAAATTGATAGAATTTCTTATCTTTTTATAAAAGAACAGGAATATCAAAATGCTCTTGGTGGATTTCTTGAGCTTAAACCAAACTCTTCTCCCGCTGACATTGCAAATTACTTTAACACTCTTGTAGGAGATTATATTTATGAACAAACCAAAAGAATTTAAATTAGGTTGGCTTTCTCCTGATGGTGAATTAGTAGAATGTCATACCTTTGACCATATTTCTTCTGCCAGCGAAATTTGTGATAAGCTTGGTTATTCTTATGCTAATGCAAGAGGAAATGCGCCTGATGATGTTTTGCTTGCTCATGGGTGGTTACATCTAACATATTCTATGCTTGACCATGAATATAGGATTTATTACGCTTATTTTAATCATGTTAGGCTAACAGAAACACAAAAGGCTTATATTCGTCCTTTCAAGGAAATGGGATATACTTTTGGAGACTTGTTTGAGATGACTTGGGAGGAAAATGATGAGGAATTTAATTAAGAAAATTGCTCTGGCTCTTGTGAGTATTTTCTTTTTTGCATCTCTTTTTTATGGTTATATGAATTAGAGGAACAAAGACATGGACAACATTATTCATATTCCATTTAGCTACGATATTTGGAAGCCCTCAGAAATGAGGTATTTCATTGATAAAGAAGCACAACGCTGTTTCAAAAGTGACAATCCAGAAGAAATTCTAAACCGTTCTTATTTTTCTATGTATGTGGAATGGTGGCTGCATAATATCGGCTATTACGCAACATATCCTTTGTGTGACGATTTTAATTATTTTTCCAAGCTAAACGAAAGATTTAGAGATGTTGATTTAGAGGAATGGAAAAGGAGTGTTGATTAAATGCTACCAATTCTTGTTATTTTAGCTTGTATAGCCATTCCAATTTGTCTTTATAATTATTTTGAAGATAAAAATAAAGCCATGGGAAATTCTTTGGCTAACAAAACTCAAAAAATTACTCTTGATGCTATTCGAGCTAAAAGAGATTACGACAAATATTTCTATGAGGCTAATATTGAAAAATGGAAGCAGTCTAAATTTTATTGCTTTGTTTTAAAAACAATCCATGATGTAGCCAAAAATGGAGAATCTGGTGTAATTATTAACTATTTAACAGAAAAAAATGTTATTCTTCCGACAAAAACAATTTATAATAGTTATGGAGAAGCTATTACACCTTCTGGACACACAGTTCTTTTTCGAGAAATTGATTATCAATTTTCACCTGATGAACTTACTCATTTCTCTGATACTGATGCTCTTGTGACTTACATTGACGGCTTGATTCGATATTTAAAGAGTGAGCATTTTAACGTCAAAATCCGTCCGAGTTACACCAATTCCATTACAATTTCTTGGTAATTTACAAACTTTTTTATAAAACTCTATTGACAACCTCTTTTGTTTGTGATATTATTATCATAGAAAATCTAAGGAGGTTACTTTTATGAAGCTTGATATGAGATTTGGATGGTTGATGCTTCGAGTTTTCGCTTTGATTGTCACAGTATCTTTTCTTTTTAAGAACGGATTTAATTCTACCTTTATCGGTTACTGTGTAGCTTGCATCCTCACTTGGGTGATTGCTCTTAGGTATGAAAAGAAGATTGCTGTAAAGGAGAATTAAAATGAATAATTGGTATTCCGATGCTTTAAAATATGCCAATCGACTCGCTACTAATTCTGGTGGTTGGAAAGAGGGAGAACAGGAAGAAGTAGAAAAGGTTCTCTCTTTTATTGGCGGTATGCACGATAAGGCAACAGAAGATTCCGAAGAAGATTCTCTTTACAATGTGTTTGAAAATGGTTATTGCTACTATTTTGCACAGATTCTAAACTTTGCATTTCCTAATGTCGGTCATGTTGTTTGGGTGCGTAATTATGGGCATATCGTTTGGCAAAGCTATTCCACCTCTATTTGCTATGATATTAGCGGAATTTATCTTGAATATACAAGCACAGATGATTTAGTTCCTATTGATAGACTCGGACAGCTTTTAAAAGATTTTAAGCACAATGGCGAAGAATATCGTTGCTACAATTCAGACTTTAAAACTTGGTGCGACAAATATGGGTTTAAACCTATTTTAGCTGTTACTATTATTTATAAAAATCTACCAGAGCTTAGCGGAAAAAATTATTCTGCTTGGGACGAACTTTATTACTACATTGAAGATTCGGCAATCAAGTTTTGGGAAGACTCTAACGCAAACAAAAAAGCTTGTCTTCACTCAATCGAAGCTGAACTTAGAAAGGGTGAATTTTAATGAAACTTTGGGTTGATGATGTGAGGCCAGCACCAAATATGTATGTCTGGTTAAAAAGTGTTGATGAAGCAAAAGAATGTATTGAATTTCTGGAAGAACATCTTGCGAAAGTTCGTGAGGAACTTCGTCCTTATAGCGGTAATAATATCGAAATTATCGACATTGACCACGATGCAGGAGATTATGTTAGATTTGGTGGAGACTACATCAAACTCCTTGATTGGCTCGAAGAAACTGGTCGCAATTATCCTATCCGTATTCACAGCATGAATCCAGTTGGAGTTCAAAATATGCGAAATATTATTCAGCGTAATAATTGGAAAGAAATTCCTTTTGAGGGATTTGACTAAAAGGAGGATTAAAATGAACAAGCAGACAAACGATTTTATCATTAGCCTTAAGCGTTACACAGAGACCGAAGACCGTTTTGGAGATTACTATCTCAACGCAACAGCAGAATATCTTTCTAATATGAGCGGAACTCCTATCGAACATTACAATAAGAGCATTCTTTATAGCTATATTCAGTCTGCCTTTAAAGACTTCATGTCTACGGCGGATTCTCCTCAGCTTGCCATGTATGATTTCTTCACCTCTTTTAATAATAATGTTAAAAAGTCTTCTGACCCAGACCTTGTTCTTGCTCACGCCTGTTGTGTAGCTATGGATTTAAGCCAAGTGCGTGAAAAGAAAGATGGTATATGGGTGACAGTAAATGGTTTTCATGTACCTGCTGACCCCAAGGACGATGAAAATTTATACAAGAAAGGAAATTAATTGTGAATTATATTGACGCTACCATCGAAATGAAAATCAAAGAAGATGGCAATCCTAAATTTGAGATTGTTCTTCCTCATATTGTTGAATGGACTTGTTCTATTGATGCTTCTAATGTAGCCGTTATTCGTAAAGATGGGCAGTATTGGGACACTATTGACGATTTTTGGAAATTTAAAGACATTATGCGTGATAGTGGCTCACCTTCTCCTTTTAATGCTCCTTATATTCGTGGCGTAAAAAAGCATGATGCTGATTATGTTTTTGATGAAGACAAGAGTGTTAAATGGAATCGCAATGCTGTAATTGAATACAATAAGGCAGTAGATTCAATTCAGGCTAAGAACAAAAAGTTCCAGAAAAATGCAAATGACATCTTCAATTCTTGTGTCATTGCTTGTATGAGTTCTGCTTTTAGGTATGAGGGCCTTAAAATTAACATAGATGAAATTGCGTATTTTATTGCTAAGGTTATGGAACGTGATTACGACTTTCCTTATGAATTGATAGACCAAATTGAAAATTATTGCGATTTGTATGCCGAGCTTCTTAAAAAGAGGGAAAGCCACGCCTGAAATTTGTGTAAAATCTATCGTTTTTCGATACAAACGAGGAAGAATATGGAGATAAATACGAAAATTAACTAAAAACCTATTGACAACTCCTTTCACCTATGGTATACTAACCATAGTAAATGAAAGGAGTTGTTTTTAATGGAAATTGTTCAGACTTTGGTTCTTGGAGCAATCGTTTTTTACGCAAGCTCTAATCTTGGACGCGAAGTTGCTGAGTATCTGAATAAGATTAAGGAGGATAAAAACAATGACTAAGAGAGATAATTACGAAACCCTTTGGAACAATCTGCGTCAAATGTTGCGCGAAGAGAGTAGTAGAGAAGGTAAGCAGGTTACTCTGTATAGTGTTCTTCTTTACATGGAAGGAGCAGAGGCAGAGCTCAAAAAACGTCTGGCAAAGAAGAACTATGACTCTTATGGGCTTTCTTATGTAATGGGACAGATTCGTTACGCTTCCTCTATGGACACAGATTCTCCCTACACTTTCAGCGATTGGGCAAGTCTGTATGAAACTGTCCAGAAAGCCAAGAACGAATTTGAAGCAACTCAGATTAAGTGGTCTGATGAACGTAGTAAGTGGATTTTCCGCAAGACTTCCGCTGAAAAGCGTGGAGATATTCATACGGTTGTTTACAATCCGTATCTCACGCCTAAGATGCAACAGATGCTATGTTACATGGCTGATAACGACTTGTTTTAAAACCGATTGCACAAAAAAGCAATTACAAAAAAATTGCACAAAAAGAGCAATCAAAAATGAACAAACTGAACTTAATTAAAAGGGAGATTTTATTTATGAGCGAATTTAAGAACTGCTATCTATATTCTGATGTTAAGTCTCGCATTATTAGCGGTGGAAACCCTAATGTGATTATTGAATTGGATGCGGCTAACAGCATTTATGGCGATGCTGAGTCCTCTTTTATCATTCGTAAAATTTATGATTTTGGAAGCGCGGGAACTTGGATTGCACACAGCGCCGATAAGAATGATTCTTCTCACTATTGCTTTGACAAGAAGGCTCAGGAATGGCTTACTGCAAATGAGGATTGGTGGACTGGAAAATGTGGACGAGAAACAGAAAAGAAATCCCCTTTTGATTCTCGTAAGACAGCACACGCCAATTATTCTATCGACCACGTTATCGAATGTCTGAAAAAGTTTCCGTTTTCTACAGTCGAAAGAATCTTGTGTCTTTATCGACTTAGAGATAATGGATATTCTCTTGTTTGTTGGAGCACAGTTAGCGGTTGGGTAGCTATTAACTATGATGTTGAAGACGGCAATCATGCTGATATTAAAGCTTTTTGCGACTGTGACGCTTCCGTTCTTGAAGAGTGCTATAACAGGGGTTATTTCGATGAATAAGAAGCATACTGAATGTGGGATTCCCCATGCTAAAGAACTCATCAAAAAGAAAGCAAATCTAATTCCAGACAATCTTAAAAGAAAAATGGAATCGTTTGTCTTTTGGCTTGATGTGTGGTATAAAAACGATTCAATCGAATACTTTAGTCATGATGAAAAGGGCTACATTCTTCATGGCTTAAGCAGACCAATTCGAGGGCGTAAAATGGGATGTGACAGAGAAATGCCAGAAGATTGCCATGAAGCTGCGGATTGGGTTTTAGATAATTTTGAGTATTATATTTCAGATTAAATGTAAATGAGGTAAAAATAAATGTATCAGATTCGACAAGGAGTATTCGAGACCAATTCTTCCAGTACACATTCCCTTTGCATTTGTACTAAGAAAGAATATGAAGATTTTAAGGATGGCAAGCTTTCATTTAATCATTATAGAGATAGGCTTGAAGACTGTAATATTCCATCCAACTATATGAATAGAGCAAAGGAATACTACGAAAAAAACAAGACTCGTTTTATGCTCGATTGGGACAATCTTTCGCCCGAAGACCAAAAAAATTACATGATAAATGAGTTTGATGGAAGTTACGAGGGAGATGGAATTTTTAAAGATAACTATACTTTTGAGCAATTTAAAAATGGCTTCGACGGTTTGGAGAGCTATGCTCGCTTTTTCGCTTCCCCTTCTGGCGACGAAATGGTAGCTTTTGGAGTATACGGCTATGATGGTTAAAATTAAGTTGAGGTAATTTAAAATGAAAGATGTAATTTATTCTATCCCCATTGATGATTTCATTGACCGTGTAAATGCGGCAAGTGACGAATATCTTCTTAATAGCAATCTCTGGACTGATAGTAAGTATATCCTTGTAAACGCTTGTCTCAACCTTGAAGACGCTCGTAATATGGGTATGGACACGGTTATTTGCGCTATTATAGGTGGCATAAGCAAGTGGTATGCTATGAAGAAGGGTGCAAATGGGCAGCGTGGAGAAGATACTAAGCTATTTTTTTCTCCTGCTATGTATATTCCTTTCTTTACACTGGTAAAGACTGAGGATGAATTTAAGCCTTAATTGCACAATAAAATTTTAAAAGTCTCTTGACAATCCTCTTATAATCCGCTATACTATTTTATAGTAAGAGAAAGGAGAGATTTATAATATGTTTAAAATTATCTCAAATAAAGCAATAACTTATAGTTGCGTTTGTCCTGTGTGTAGTAGTTATTTCCTTTTTACTAAAGGTGAGCTTCAATATCAGGACTGTTTTTCAGACCTTGCTTATTTTGATTGTCCGTGTTGTGGGGCTCTCCTTACTAATGATAAGGCAATGCTCCTTGACAATCGTGACGCAGTACATTATTTTGACGAGGTTGTGTTTTAAATAAAATATCCTTTTTATGCATTTTTTTACTTCTGAAAAATGTTTCCAGAGAAAAATTATTCGCATAAATATACACTAAATAGCATATAAAATGAATTAATATACGAGGTTACTTTTATGAATCCTAATGTTTGCGCTGATACAACTACTTTTGGTCAGTATATGAAGAACAATCTGCATCTTTTCTGCATTGGCGATTGCTATGTCAATCTCTTTCCTCACTTTCCCAAGAACGATGGCAAAGCGTTTGACGACCCTGCGCGAATGTCAATCAAAAACGCTCTCCAAGTCTTTGGAGATAAAAACCTTATTCAAATTAAAATCTATGATGGCCGCTTTTATTTTCAGCTCGAAATGAAAGATTGACAAAGGAGAATTATTAAAATGCTTTATACCTATAATTTAACACTTGCTGATACGATTCCTTATATGAACAGTTCTGATTACAAAGAACGTTTTATTGGAGAATATTGGCAGACAAGAATCCGTTATGATAAGCTTCATGATATGACCGTAAGATACGAAGCAGGAAAGCTGAATTTTACTCCTACTTGTTCTTTAGATTTGCTTAAAGAACAGAAGAAGTATATGGGACTGTATCTCAACAAGCTTGAAATTCGTGCATTTCTTGAAGATATTAACCTTGCAAAGCCACTTATGATTAATAACAATATGGAGGGCTAACAAATGCTTACTATAAGCAAGATTTATCGCATTGTCGATGATAAGAACGACACTCGTATTACAATTGAAAAAGATGGCGACACCTATCGCTGGAAAGTAAAAAACGCTGACGGAGATGAGCTTGGGTTCGTTCTTACTGACCTCAATATGTCTGATATTTTTAAGGCTATTAAGGATATGACTAATTTTGTCTGAGAAAAAAGGAGGATAAAACGATGCAGTTTCCTTGCGAATGTTTTGTAATTGCGTTTGAAAACAAATTCACAAATCAAAATATTACCACATATTTTGTTGGTGTCGATTACGGATTAGTGAATGGATTTGCCGATTTTAAAAACGCAGAAACATTTTCAACTGAAATAGAAGCTAAACAATTTTTTGAAAAAAACAAAAATTATATTATGCGTAAAACTCCGTTCTTTGAAACTTATAATCCTCGTATTGTTCGTGTAACTTTTACAGAGGATTGTAAAACTAAACTTGAATAAATTTAAATGAAAAGGATATAAAAAATATGAACAAAACACTTTTGTGGGTATTCTTTTGATACAACCAACACTAATTTATTTCTTTTGCAAAACTCTCTTTAAAAATTATATAAATCTCTTGACAACCTCTTTAGATTGTGGTATTATAGTGATACTGAATCTAAGGAGGTTGTTTTTATGAAGATGGAGCTTGGTGCAAAGATTGATTATTTTGGCAATATTTATGAGTACATTGGAAACGAAAACGATTTTGACAGTAGGATGATTTTCCAATCTGTTAACGATGATTCTTATATTATCTTGACAGAAAAAGATTTCATTGAAGATGATATTCAGATTCTTTAAGGAGTGTATTGGAAATGAGTAAAATTAGATTCCCTTGTGGTAATTGTAGCTATCTCTCTTGTAATGAAGCCCAGCAGCAAGAAGCAAAAAATGAAGGAATTGACATGAACCATTACTGTAAGAAATATAATAAACGTTTATTTTATTATACCTATTCCATCTATTACTCTCCCGAAATTTACGCTTGTGAAGAGTGTAATAACCAAACTTATAATACTTATAATAAGCTGGATAAATATATTCGAGAAAAGTTTCGTCGTAGTATGGAAGATGACTCTGCCTTTAAGATTAACTACCCTTCCGCAGAAAAATTTCTTGAAATTGTCAAGATGATGAAAAAGGAATCTAACCTTATTGGAAAGAGGTCTATGACTTTCTACGAGAGTGACTTCTATCGTGAGAGACTTGAAGCAGTTTCTAATCGAATTAAGTTAGACATTGAAGAAGCTATTGAAAATGACAAATCTCTTAAACCTATCCCCAACAAAGCGGCTAAAACAAAAGACTCTATTTACGAAACATTCATTTATGATGGAGGGAACTAATGGAGAAGCATAAATTTTAAAAAGGAGAATGAATATTTATGTCAAAACTGGGTAACGTATATGAACTGGATTTTAATACAAGGATGAAGAATAAATATCCAGTCGTGTATATCAATGACGAATACATTGTCTGCAAGTGTAATGGTACTAATATCCCTAAAATTTTTAAGCGTAATGATGGAAGTATTTATACCTACGGAGAAGTGCTTGATTGCGCTATTTTCAAGGCCATGGACAATCCTCTTGAATATAGAAAATTTTATATCATTTATGTGCCTCAGAGGACGAATGAAACTTTTTCTGAATTTTTCGTGCAATCAGAAGCAGAAAAGGAACTTGAAAAGGCTCAAAAATTGCTTAACATTGCTACTTGGAATTTAAATAGGTTTATAAAAGAGCTTGACGAAATTCAAAATAAAATTACTCAAGCTCAGAAAAATGTTGTTGATAGACAGATGATGGTGGATAAGTATAAAAAGATTGTTGCAGAAAAGGTATTAAACAAAAATGAGTAACCAACATAAGATATTCGCCAATATATTCGTCTATCGTATCCCCGACGCAGTTGTATATTTTAATGGCAAAATTAAAACTTATAAAGAATTACTTGCATCAGAAAAGTATTTTTCTGTTGATTGGCAGAAAAAGATTTATGAACTACAATATCTAATAGACGAACTTGTATCGCTCTATGGAAATCCCCCTTCTAATAATCTACGTTTCGATTCTTTAGTTTGGTGCTCAGATAAAGCTTTGATAACTAAAGATAGTACTATAGACGAAATTACGGATTCTTTAGCTAACGGAATTTGGTACTGTGTCCCTGAAAGCGGTTTTGATGGACGATATTTTCTTAGTGAAGAAAGTCAAGATACTTTGAATAATTTGCGCGAATTTGGAGAATTAGAGGAGATTGTAAATGCAGACAATGAATAAAAACACTCTTTTCAAAGACGGAGATAATCTCGATTTGTATTTTTCTACTGCAAGTGAATACATAGTAGATATTAAAGATTTAATTGACTATGTGGAAGGACGTAAGTTTGAGACTATCAAAGAGGTTGGTCATGCCTTTGAGGATGGAACTTTTGTAGGCTGGGAATATGCGCGAGACATTGATGTATTTAAGCGTTTGCGTAATATTGGTTGTCGCAGCATTGGGGTGAGCAACCCCACTAAGCCAGCCCTCTCTGAGCTTGTAGGTTTGATTAACAATGAAGAGTTTTATGGAGTAGTTACTCTTAAAACTCTTTGTGCAGAAAAAGAATATATGGATTATGTGCTCAAATGCGGTTATTAAAAAATAATTTTATAAACCTATTGACAACTTCTTTTCAATTTGGTACAATAACAGTATCAAAGAAAAGGAGTTGTTTTTATGTCAGCTAAAAAGATTTCTGAAAGATATATTTTTGTTGTTAATGCAACTGACGACAATGGTCATACACAGGACTATTATTTTGAGCCTTGTTGGGACGGTGGGGCTTCTATGTGGTCTAAGTCTTACAAAGATGCCGACAAAGTTAAAGGGTTTAATTCTTTCGAAGAAGCTGTTGAATGGTGGGATACTCATAAAGACGATTACGAAATTCTTTTTGACAGGTTTACCACCAATAAAAATTCTCTCATTAAGATTGAAACAGTCCATAAAGAGACTGATATGAGCAAACTTTTCAACAAGCTCTGTACCACTTAAAATTTTTAAGTGAAACAATCATCTCACTTAAAAAAATTAAGTTAGACCCACCCCAAACTTAAAAAAATTAAGAAAAATGGTAAATAAAATGGAAGTTTTATTTGCTCGTCCTAAAGGAGATAGCTATGAATATTTTTTTCTGCAAATTTCTTGAAAAACTTGTCAATATTTTTATCGCTGTTGTTATCGGACTTGTTCTTTGTGGTCTGATTGTAGGGGTAGTTGCTCTTTTTGAGTGGAATCTTCCTTTTAGTCCTTACTCTAACATTGTTATCTTTGTTGTTCTCGTGGCACTTGTTTGGACTATCTTTGATACATTGCATCAGAAATTCTAAGGATGATAGGATTCTTACTGTTGTGAGATAAAGGAGAATCATGATTAGTAAATATATAATCTATGCTTACACAACCAAGGGTAAATATACCTTTGAGCCTTGTGGTTATAATGAAGCTCAAATGTTTTCAGTTGATATTCGTCCTATTAACAATGTTAAAGGTTTTGAAACAGAAACCGAAGCTATGTTTTGGTTTTCTAAAAATAAAGAAAACTTTAAGGTTTTGTTTAAGAATCTTAAAGTCGAAAGGGTTCTTGTGAAAGCTGTTTACGAAAGCGCTTTTGAAAAAAGGCATTTCAAGCCTTTAGACTTGAGCTTCATCGTTGATTAAATTTACACTAATGGCTGCTGACTACAACTCTGAATTCTTGGAGTTGTTTAATGACTGAACATACTGCTCACTGGGAATCTTTGAACTTTAATAGTAAAACTCATCCTATGGGTATGACCGATGCTTTTTCTATGCCAGCAGAAGAATTTGACGAAATGATGAACAATATTCAATCTATTTAAATTGAAAAAAATGGAGTGATTATATGATTTGGTATGTTATCGGAAGTGTTCCTCTCATTCTTTTTATTATATATATCGTGAGAGTTTGTAAAGAAGAAACACCATTGGGCGCTGGTTGGATAACTCTCGGTATTGCTTCCTTAATCATTTTAGGAATTTTTATTAAATATGTTGGAAGTTTTCTTACTGGTGGCGTCCTTTACCACTTTAAGGGGAACACAGAAGAATATTCTACATCTTGGAATATTACCGCCATGCAGGACAACCTTAATACCCATGGTAAATTTTATTTCCGCAGTGGATACATTAAAACTGAGTTATATTATTATTATGTTTATTCAACTAAGAATGGTTTAAAGAGCGGTTATATTCCAGCTAACAAAACTTATTTAAATTATACAACAGACAAACCCCATATTGAACGTTATACTCGTAGATGGAATAAATCTTGGATTAAATGGTTCACTTGTGTTGACGCTCAAGAATATGCTGGAAATGATGTATATTACAAAGCATATGTTCCCGAAGGTTCTGTTGAACAAAATTTTAATATAAATTTACAGTGAGGTTATAATGGAAAAGATTAATTACAAAGATGCTTGTAGGATTATGGAACAGGGAGAATTTTGCGAAGTTATGCAATTGTTAAAGGATATGGGCATTAACCCAAAGACATCTGACGGTAATTTTAAAAAGTTTTCTGTTGTACTGGATGAAGTTTCTAAGTATTTTAATACAAATGGTAGTCAGTATTCAAACAATGTTAAGGAGAATATGAGAGATATTTTCCCATATTCCGCTGTAAAAAGCGCAAAATAATTTAATAAACCATTGACAAATAGCCTCCTGTCTGTTATACTGTGTATATCAAAGACAGGAGGTTTTTATTGTGAAGCTTACTCGTGAGGTTGATATTTTCCAATGCCCCCTTCTATCAAATATTGCTTTATTTCATTCGATATGTTAGAACCAAATACGGTTAAAATCACTGACTATGTGCGTGTTTGGCATGGAGAGATTGAGCTTGATGGAGTTCCAGAAGGAGTTGAAGAAATCAAGATTCAGAAGGCTGTTTGTGACAAGTGCTTCAGTCATTTCCAAGATGGTCAGGACGAAACCTTTTTTGGAAGAAGTATTTCAGTTTCTGATATTATTCGTGTTAAAAAGGATAACACTTTTAGTTATTACTATTGCGATTCTTTTGGCTGGAAGTTGATTAAATGGTTGAAAGCTGATTAAAACTTAGCGTATAGGAGGATAATATGAAAGACAAAACTAAATTGGTAGAAAAGATTTTTGAAGATGAGGATGGCTATATAAAGGCTTGGGCTCCTTATTTCACTCATAAGATTTTGAATGTATCTGACCCTGAAAACTGGTATCAATCCGATGAAATTATTTGCAAAATGTTTCCTCTTTTTGATTGTGAAGATACTGTTCGTATTCTGTTTAAATCTTACGATGATTTTATGATGTATCGCGATTTTGATTATTATAACTTGGATGGTAACTGGGAATTTTGTATGAAACATTATTTCAACAAACTTCCCGATACCGTTAACGTTGAATGGCTATATGAACATGGGTATGTACCCTTTTGATGGTAAAGAGTTGGAGGTCACTATGAATCATAATATATTTTTTATCACAACGATTAACGTTATGGAAAAGGATGATAAAAAAGTTTTTAATTGGAGAACTCCTTGTTTCCGTTATTCTTTAGAAGAAGCTAAAAACGTAGTAGAAAAAAATATGTGTGATATTTTTGAATATTGCTATGAATATGCTGTAATTGAAGAACTTGAACCCTGTTTATACCCTGAACGCAGGAATGTTTGGTGGTATAAATGGGATAAAGAAAAGGAACAATATTGTCCTGTTGAAAACGATGATACCATCGAAATTCTAAACGAAATGTTCGGTGAAAAGGTTGTAGAAATTGGATAAAAAATTGGAGGCTGCTATGAATGGGAATAAGTACAACGCTCAGATTTTTCCTAATGGTCATGTGATTATCTTTGAACAAAGGCTTCTTGATGAGGCAATTGAAAAGGGAAAAGAGATTCTTCTTGTTTGTGTTAATGCCGATGGGGGCTATGCTTATGCATTAGGCGCAAAATCTTATGAGGATTGCATTTACTTGTATTGTCAGGACATTTACAACACTCTTTTTACGTCGGATGAATTAAAGCGTTTTCATGCAGCAATCATTGACGAGGGTGAAGAAATTATTATGAAAACTGGTTCTCATGCCACTGCTTATCGTTTTAATCGTTTTGTAGATGATAAAAGCGAAATTGAGAATCCAAATGATGAACTTTTTTGCAAAATGGATGAGGAAAGCACGGTTAAAAATCTTTCTAAGTATTATAATAATGAGGGAGACCCTGATGTTGAAGACTGGAAAGAGCGTGTCTGGGCTTTGATTCGCTATCATATTGTTTCGGAAGATGCTTTGAAATATTGTGCAGGATAAAGGAAAATAGGAGTGTTTTTATGAAACAAATTGAAAATCTTAAGACTTATACTCAGGAAGACTTGAGAAAAGATATTGTCAAAGCTCTCTTCGGAGATAACGCAGTTCTTGGTATAGACTATGTTGATTTTCATTACGAACTTGAAAATGATGCTGGTCTTGTTGTTAAATTCCGTGATAAAGAATCGCCTTTTGCAACTAAGACCTTTATCATTAGAATTGAAGATGCGGCTAATAAGGAAGTTGTTAAGGAGGAAATTTAATGGATTACGAATACTCTCAATCTGAAAACTTAACTTATGCAAAAAATAAAGACCCCATGTATGATGATGATATTCTTTGTAATAATCATTTCAATGGTCTTTCTTATAAGGAACTTCTTAATCTTTGGGATGCTCTTAAGGACTTCTATAAGCGCGGTTATATTTTGAAGGACAGTCCTCTTGAGCCTTATCGCAAAGAATTTTGCGGAAAAAATATCAATGGACTTTCGGATATGCAAAGAGAATTGCTTACAATTCTTTCTGTTAAATTTATCAATTTGGCTCTTACAGAAGATTGCCCTCATATGATTATCAGTTTCGGCGAATAGGAGATAAAGAAAGTTAGGAGCTTATTATGTATAACACACCTGTCAGAATTGATTCTACAATAGTCGCAAGCCGCCTTAAAATGGCTCGTGAAAATAAAGGATATTCTAAAGTTAGGGTAAAAGGAGTTAATTAAAAGATATGTATATCATCGGATTAATCTATCAAAATATTTTTACTGGGGTTTTTAATACTCTTTATGTAGATTGTAATTATGCGTTAACTCCTCATTTTAAGAACGCTCTTCTCTTTGCTAAAGCTCGTCGTGCTGAAAAAGGTTTTAAAAACCATAAGCAAAAAATTCTTTTTGACGCTAATCGCTATTCTGGTAAGGTAAAAGAAGTTCGTATTTTTCAGGTAGGTCTTATTCCTATTGAAACTTTAGCAGATACATATAATTTTACTGCGGGATTTTTGGAAGATTGAAAGATGGAGAAAAAAGTAAAACAGGTAGTTTATCTTATGTGATACAATCAAGTTTGTAACAAACTTAAATATTACTTGACAAATTAAACTTTATATGTTATAATTGTAGACAGAGATTGGTGTAGTCTCTGTCTACTTTTTGTTTTTAAGGGAGACTTTATATAGATGTACGATTACGAAACAATAAAGCGTAATTTCGAGGGAAACACTAAAATGCTTTCTCATAAAGAAATGTGTGCTAAAATGGGAGAGAAATATAATTCTAATCCCGCTCAAATAGAGCGTCAAAGAGAACGTTGGAAACAAATTATTTCTTGGAAATATAATAAATCTAAAAAATCTTATTATGCTATTAAATTGTTTTCAGAAGAAGAAATTGTTTTCAATTTAATTGAAAGTAGTAGTAAAGATAAATTAAGTTATGCTATGTGTGCTTTTTTACTCTTGTATTCTGATTGCACTGATGATATGGTATTACATACCTCTTTTGCCGAACTTGAACGCAGCATGGGCTTTATTAATGAGAAATTTAATGTAGCTCGTTTTAATCCTCAACAGGCTCAGTTTGATTGTGAAACAGAATTGCTTTCCTTACAAAATTCACGCCATTTAGGATTAGAAGAAAATAAAAAAGCTATTCGTTTAGCAAGAGAAAAAAATCCTAATGGCATAGCTTTAGAAAATAAAAAACCTGTAAATGATTTCTTTTCTCGTTATTCTGGAAATGCAAAAGATAGAATTATAGCTACTTTAAATGAGCTCAAGAAAAATAAAGTGCTTAATTATCGTGAAGCTCAATGTGGTGGTTTTATTGATTTAAATAATCCTATCTTGAAAGAGCATTTAGATGATGTTTATTGTGATGGCGGTTCTTGGTTTTATCTCGTAAAAACTGTTAATGAAAATGGAGAAGAAAAACAAACTCGTATTTTTGTCCCTTATGCGGATAGATTGTTGTCGGAAACAGAAGAGGCAAAATATTTAAATATTCAAAATAAATATTCCAGAGAATTGGGATATAGAGATTATGGCAAAGCTTGTGAAAAAGGTGCTTGGGTAGAAGTTAATAAAAAGTCTCAAAAAGAATTACGAGAAACTTTAGGTTTGTTGTATGTTCGTCCTGCTGTTACTATTTTGTTCTCTCCGTCAGGCTTAAGTGGAAATCAAGAATATTACAAGAAAAGTTTGCAAGAAAGTTTTAGCATTCCTTTTTTAAATGATACTGTTCAAGAAAATAATAAAATAGAACAAAAGAATTTTTTTCTTAATCTTAAGAAAAGACAAGAAAACGAAGAACCTGACACAAAAAAGAAAATTGGAGCTAAATGGTCTGATTCTGTTTGGGAAGATTTGAAAAAAACTCAGGCTATGTATACTTTAGTCCAAAAAAGATTAGCTAAAGAATATTTAGATGTAACAGATATAAAATATCTCCCTGAAATTGATAGCGGAGATTGTACTGAAATTGTTGATTATATGTCTGATGGCGTAGAAATGATTAGAGATAATCAATGGCTTAAAGTTTTTGATAACAGTAATAGAAGAAGAAAAAATTATAAGGAAACTTTTGGCGTGGATAGTTAATACTTCTGTCTCTGGATAGTCTGTATTTCCAACTCAATATTTCCAACTTGTTTAGCCCCCATTAAGCAACTTGCTCTTTTTTAGCCTTCAACGAATCTTTATTTTTCCCTTATTTTATAAGGCTTTAGAACAATTTCAAAAATACTCACAGCCTTATATATATTATTATTATATTTATATTATAGGTTGTGAGTATTTTTGGAAAGTCAATTTTCCCTTATAAAATAAGGCTTTAAAGCAATTTCGTTGACGCTCTTTTTTTGACATTTTGCTGCTTGACTGTTTTTTGATTGAAAAGTATAGTTTTTATCTTCCTTCGCTTGCACATTTATTTGTAGTGAAAAAAATGTCACTCCGCTTTGCTTTGCTCCATTTTCTTTCCCTACAAAAAATGTGTCTGCGCTTGCTTTCTTTTATAGATGTTTCCACGTCCTTGTTTTTGCTACTGGAAAATATCCTTCGCTGCGCTCGGACTTGTCCACTCCGTAAAAATGCAAGCATTTTTATCGTCGTGTCCTGCGCTCTTACGAGTATTTACCAGTTATGCTGCGCTCCACAGGAGCTTGCATATTTCTTTATAAAAAAGGAAAATTAAAGAAAAATTATAGAGATTTTTATATTTCTCTTGACATTCTGTGAACCTTGTGGTATTATTATCGTAGGAAATGGAATGTAAGTGAAATGGATGGTGTTCTTAGAGTTTTAGGAATGAGCGTAGCGAATGACGCTAAACTCTTTAGAACACCCCAGTTTCAGGAGATGTAAAACAATGTGTAATAATATGGAAAAGATAACAGTATTTGATATAGAAACTGTGATTTCTTGGTGTGCTGATGTTGTGGAAGAATATGAAACAATAAAGAAAGAGGGCTATTCTTTTGAGGATAGTGAAGAGAGTAAAAGAAAAGAAGAGTATATGAAATGTTGTGAAGATTTGTTAGAAGAATGCATCTTCTTAAACGAGGATGTGGCTTTTGATGTGTTGATGAATAAGAATAATAAAAATATTAGTAAGAATAGTAAGAATAGTAAGAAGAGTGGAATTAAAATAAGGAAACTTGAAGATGCGAATGGCTGTGGTCCTTGGGTTGTTGAATGGGAGGAAAATATGAAAAAAATAAGAGAGGGTAGAAGTGGAAAATATGTTTTTGGAAGTAGTGGAGAAGAAGTTTTGGAATGGATGAGTAAAAGTAAGTGTTGGTGGCTGTATTAAGTTAAGTAAAAGTAGGGTGGAGGATATTTGAAATGTATGAAACAGATTTTACTAAAGGTGTTTATAAGTTAGAGGATTTCTGCAATGCTTTGAAAGACAATAATTGTATTGTCGTGCGAAATGTATTTAATGATTGGCAAACTCTTGTGGGTAGCACAAAGTATGATAGCATTAAATACGTTATTACTACTGTGCATGATGAACTGAAATTCGGTTTCTGGATTGCTTGTAAGTACGATTTGATTATTACAGATTATGCTAAACAGCGATGGTTGGATTTCTTTTGTCTTAGTAAAGAAACAGAAAATATTTGGGAAAGATTGCTGTTCCAAAGTGCTGTGAAGCCTGTGGAGAAAGATTATTGGAATAAAATTAAGTCTGTCAATGTCAATTTAAAGCAGAGCTTTAAAATAGATGAAGTTCTTGAGCTTATCAAAAAGAATTTAAAGAACCTAAATAAATCAGAAGATTCTCTTGATATGATGCAGGATATTCTCGATTTGCAAAGCATGAAAATGCTTATGAAAAATAATGAGAAGATTTATTTTGCTGGTAATCGTTGGTGTATTGAGGTTGAATCTTTTGGTGAAGTTAATAAATGGACTTTACCTAAGTGGATTGGAGATTTGTTGAATGATGAGTGTGATGAGTGTAAAGCGTAAGTTTACTATTGATGAAGTTATTAACTTAGCAGAAAATTGTTATTCAGTTGGCTCTGCCAACTGGCTTCGAGCACAGTTCGAAGATTATGTTACTGTTGATGATGTTGCTGATTTGTGTGTTTTGAGAGACATTGGCTTTGAGAATGTCAGGTGGGTTAAGGACATTTTTGAAGAGCTCGGTGGTTGCTGGATTGCTGAAAAGATTGAGCATGAAGTTGATGGAGATAAACATGGTGGTATGTTAGTATGTTTGAGTGTAAGAGTCGGAAGAATGCTTGACGAATACTGTAAGAAAGAAAGCAAGAACGAGAATGACAGAATTAGAAATAAGGTTGAGGATTTAATGTATGACTTGCTTGATAGTCTTAACAAGTGGAATGGGAACAATATGCGAAATGTAAATAGAATTATTCTTGTCCTTGAAGATTTGGAGAATATTTTTAAGAGGATTAGGGATAAGCAGATAGAGAGGTAAAAGGTAAAAATGTTTTTGGACATTGAATATGTTATTGCAGTCTGTGAATGTATAATTCATTTTAACGAAGGTTATCCTTTTGATAAAAAGTATATTGATGAGGGATAAATTATGGATGAAACAATTAAGCAAATATTAGAAAATCAAGAAGCTATTTTGGCGGGAGTCAGCGCACTACTTACTCCACATTGCAAAGGTGCGATGGATGTTAATGGAGAAACTTGGACGAATGTAAAAATGATTGACTGCTATCACAAGACAAGAAAATTACTTGGTAAAGAATAACAACATTATAAGTACGGGGGTATAGCCATGAGAGATATATTGTTTCGCGGAAAGCGCGTTGACAATGGCGAATGGATTTGCGGTAATTTGTATCAATGCGAAGAGGATTCTGAAGGATATGTTAGAAATCTTATAACTCCAAAAAGTCGAAATGGAAGCCCGTATATGGTAGATGACAATACAATCGGACAATATACAGGGCTGATAGACAAGAACGGAAAGCGCGTGTATGAAAACGACATAGTGAATTGTAAAACAAAGACATATTTGTTTGAAGGATATACTATTGAATGGTATAACGAAGATGCAAGATTTGTTATAGTGCAAAATGGTAGAAGATACGCCGTTTCAGAAAGTTTTGAGTATGAGGTTGTGGGCAACGTTTACGATAACCACAATATGCTGACAGATAAGGGCGAGGGATAATTCCCCCGCCCTTTGTATTGAAAATTACAAGGATTTACTGGAAGAATGTATTTGTTTGAACGAGAGTGTGTTTCTGAAAGATAAGAGTATCAAGATTCGTAAAGTGGATTTTGATGGTGAAAATATCTGGATTGGTGAGTGGGAAGAGATGAATGATAGAATGAGAGATGGTATGGTTGGATATTATAGGTTTGGTGTGAGTGGACAGAAAGTTTTGAATGAGATTGAAAATAATAAAAATTATGGAAGAGATTGGGTAAAAATGTGACTTTTGCAACAATTGTTATATTTGCAACAGTCGGTTTGTGGAAATCTCAGCCTGCTGGAAACACTCGTCTCCCGATATATCGGTTGCCGATATAGTGTAATCTGGTTCTTTTTAGGGGAGGAAGAGAGTGCAACACCAAGCATCTTGTTAAAAAAATTTTTTCTCACAAGTTTCTTGTAAATTCCCAAATTCTCATAAAAATCCCTTAAATTTCCATAAAACCCCATAAAAATTTCTAAAACTCTCTTGACAAAAGCACTTCTATACATTATAATATATATATCCTAAATGATATGAACATTATGTTTTCATTATGTTTTATGGAGGTGTTTCACACAATGCCAGTAAATCCGATTCGTATATCTTCACACGCAAAGCTTCGTTTTTCATCTCGTTTATCAATAACCCATAAGTCAGAGGTTTTAACTTTAACAAAGGCAGCACGTTCAAAGGGACTTCCTATCCACACATTAAATATTTCGAATTACAATGGATGTTACAAGGACAAGTTTAATCTAACCTATCCAGAGTTTTTAGCTCTTAAAAACAGGGTGTATTTCAAATCAAATGCGACAAAGGCGTATTATTATAAAGGACACATTTTCATTTTTGAGGGGAAGAGCTCAAAGACCCTGACAACGGTATATCCTATTAATGTAAGTGGGTATGAAGGTAAGGAACAGCCTAAATTTTAAATAAGGATTAAAAGGTTTGAGGTCAAAGGTATTCCGTATTAATTAAGCTCAAATTATTTTTTATTTTATTTTATTTAAAGGAGACAAAGAAAGTTAAATGCCGAACATATATAAGCAGAGGAACAAGCTAAATCAGCTTGCATTGAAGAAGCAGAAGGAGTTTCCTACTCTATGTTGTATTAAGCCTATTAAGGGCTTTATTGAAGTAGGAGAAAAGGCTAATATTTTTAATTTATTTAGGGATAAAGGTTCAGAGGACATTTATAATGCGGGAGAAAAGTCGAAAGAAACTTTGTACCAAGTAATTAAAGAAAATCATAAAGCAGGAGATGCACAACCTTTTCTCACAGCAAATGAAGTAAAGGAGTATTTTGATATTACTCCCGTCATTGAAAAAGGGCTGAATATTGAAGATGCGCAAATTGTATTTCGAGTGGCTGACAATAGTAAGAATAAGAGACCTGTGTTAACCAAGGAAGAATTTGCCAAATCTCTTGACAACGAATAAATAATATGTTATAATAGGTTCATGCTGAAAAGTATGAGCCTATTTGTATTGTAGTAAGAGGTGGATAGAATGATATATGTTCCAGATGTGGGCGTAAAAGTTGATTTGGATAGATTAAATAAGATAAAAAGAAATTATATTCCAAACAAGCCTGTAATAGTCTACAGTCGAGAGGCTGCGAACAAATTACTTCAACAAGGATTTCAAATTATAGCTGTTGAAAAGAATCTTAAACGAGATGGAGATGCAAGTATATTTTTATTTAACCCTGATAATGGAAAGACATACTCAGCACTCTGTAAAATTTTAAAGGAGATGAGCGAATCAAAAAATAATCTAAAAGAAAATCTAAAAAAATAATTCCAAAAGCCAAAAAAGCTCAATGCAGAGGTTCACAGAGAGCCTTGACTTTAATTTTATCAAAAAGCAGAGGTTCACACAGAACCTTTGGAATGCAAAGCAGAGGTTCAGAATGAACCTTGACTTACCCCATTTTAAAGCAGAGGTTCACACAGAACCTTGACCAAAAGTTCACAGAGAGCCTTGACAACGTTGCAGAGGTTCATCCAGAACTTCTGGTCACATTGATTTTTCCCTTATATTTCAAGGGAAAAATGACCATTTTTTGACCCCTAATAACCTTATATATAATAACCGTAAAATATTTAATATATATAGGGTCGCCTACGGCTCCCCTTTTCCGTCCTTACGGACTCTATAAGCATGAGATATAAAATTGTGAATGCATCGGGTTATATTTTAGGGTTAGTATGATAAGGGTGTACAATGGTGGTTATATTAAACTGAACAGTAATGTTTCTGAGACTAAAGGAGATTAATAAAAAGATGAATAATACAGTAAATGATACTCAATTAAGTAGTATACAAAGAAAATATAAAGAGACTACACATAAAGAATATGAATTTATGAAAAAGGGTAACTTAGGTGGAGTTAAGTCTATTTATATTAATTTATGTGTAATTATGCTGAACTATGAATGTTTCAGTATGAATGATGTAATTATATATTCTTTTTTGAGAGAGTGTTGTCGTTTTACTGGACATGAAAAAGCAAGTACATTAGTATCAAATGAAAAGCTAAGTCAATTGTCAGGCTTGAGCATATCTACAGTAAAAAGAAGCTTGGAGAACTTAAAACAATATGAGATAATTAAAGTAGAAGGTAGAGGAGCACACAATAGAGCTTTAAGTCTACAGGTAGATTTCCTTGATACTGATTTTTCAAAATATTTACAAGATGAACTAAAAGCTAAGAAAATGGCTGAAAATGAAAGTAAGTTTGCGAATCTAAGTGAAAGTGTTAAGAGATTGATTCGTAAGTTTAATATAGTTGATTTAAGTTTCTTAGAGAAAGATGTGAAGCCAACAATGACTCGTTTAGAACTTGAGTCATGGATACCTGAATTGAAATATCTTTTTCTTAAGATGGGGATAAGTAAGGCTGAACAAAACAAATCCATAAAACAATTCCTGTGTGCAGCCAATCCTTATGATTATGCTAAAGAAAGAATAAAGGAAGTTAATCCTGCATCTGAACTACACGAAACAGAAAAAATAGGTATTGTAAAATACACTGTTTATATTTTAAGTTCTGGTGTAAGAGTAGCAATAAAATAAAATAAAATAAAAATTCTAAAAGAGTAAATTATTGGAGGTACTAAAAAAATGCCAAGAGGAAGACCAAAGAAGAAAGTAACAGAACCGTTTAAATTAGTTGATGCATCAAATGAGCCAAAGTGTCAAAATGACACTTTAGAAAATGACACTTTAGAAAATGACACTTTGGGAAATGCTGAAGGTACTACAGAAAACAATGTAGAAACCACAAATGCTACAAAAGGTAGGAAATCTTCAACCTCTAAGCAATATTCTCTTTGTACTCGATGTGGAAAGCCTATCTCAAATACTAATCCATTTAGAGTTAATTTAGCCTATCTTACTTCTGTAGCTTCTTATCGTAGAGAGGTTAAAGAAGATGTGCCTATATTGTGCAATGATTGTGCTAAAGGTCTAAGTGATGCTGTAGACAAGTATTTAATTAGTGGTGGAGCTAAGAGGAAGTTTGAAAGAGAATAAATTTCATTCTGATTATATCATTCTGTATGTTCCACTGATACAGTAGTTCAAATGTTGGTCAGAACCTTATCTGTAGTATTATAGAATCGCTCAAAGCAGCGTTCTAAGGTCTTAGGAGTATAAACATACTGCTGAGATTTGGAAGCGAAATATGAGCGTTTTATAAACGATAATAATATATTTCCAAGCATAATTTTGAACATGAAATAAATACGAAGAAAATACGAAAAAATACGAAACAATTCAGGATAAATTAATTTAAATTAAAATAAATTGAACAAATAAAAGGAGAAATATTATGGCTTCTATTTTTGAATCTGCTGTGAACATGGTAAGAGATGATAAACGCGCTTACTGGTATTCTAATTATCCTCCTGAAGTTCGCAAGATGGAAAGGTTTCTGAAAGACTATCCTGATGATGTTAAGATTGAAAAGGATTATCGTAATGAAACAGGCGAAGCTTATGGACTTACTGTGAGTGTACCTATGAAGTGGTATAAAACTCCAAGTGCGCCTAAGAAGAGAAATTTAACCGATGAACAGAGGGCTGCTATTTCTCAGAGAATGAGGAATAGTAGAAATAAAGGATAATTTATGATATAAAAATAGTGTAAAAGTATAGAACTTTACAATTTATTTAAAATGTGAGTCTGTTTTTAATTTTTAGGTTCAGACATAAAAGTACCCCTTGAAGATACCAGACGGGTCTTCTTGGGGTATTTTTTATTTATGTTAAATAAGTTTTGAAAAGAATATGAGACATGAATGGATAAATTTAGAATGAAACAGATTTAAGATAAATAAAAAATGAACAGATTTAAGTTGGGAGAGAGAAAGGGGGATGAAGGTATATAGGTGGACGTGGATTTAAAAAATCGGGGCGTTATTAAAAAGAAATAAAAGGAGTCGGCGGGATTAAAAAAGAGGGGCTTTAAAGGTGGAAAAAAGAGGGCGGGTCCGTTAGAATAAAAAATCTCCCCCGCGAGAGAAATAAAAAAGGGGCTCGCAAGCTATAGTTTCCCCTTGGCAGGCCACCCACTAATAGAACCCCGTTAGAGGAAAGAAGCACAAGTTTTCGGCTTCTTTTGGTTTGTAGCTGTAATACACCCACCCTACTACCTACCCATTGTATTACAGTTTAGGAATGCTGGGTTGCAGATTCATGTGGAATCCTTATTAGGGGATTCCACATAAACTGAAACAGAGTTGGTGATGCTCTTTAGAGTTAAACCAATCTTCAATATCCTCATATTTCTTAGAAATAATCGGAGGAAGTTCGGCTTGCTCCTGAGCCCTTCTCTGTTTTCGCTGTTTCTTCTCACATTTAATTTCGCTTTCGCAATGAATGACAAAAGCAATCATAAACGCAAGAATGGATAAACTGATAGGATTCATAAAGCCATCAGTAAAACCAGCCTGAATAGCTCCAACCCACCAGAACACCCAACAAAGCGAGAATAAAAACACTATCATGGGCAACACTCCTTTCTCTTAAAATCAGTCTTCCCTATTCAGGAAGTAGTACAACACTAACCATGTTGTACCCAAAACGATAATAACACCTTCTACTGTGATAAAACCACCTCCTTTCAATGAACGCTTTAATGGAGTTTGTTATAGATAAGATTTTGAGTATCAAGAATGATACCCTCATCCATATCTTTGATTTCGACAATGGAATCACGAGAATCTTCATTCTCAATGATTTCATCAAGCTCAAAATCAGACATGACCTTAGAACTTCCATCGAAAAACGTAACCCAATACATAATTAAACCTCCTTTTCAATATTGGTTTCAGCGACGCTTTTAGATTCTTTCTTGTTTCTTGCGGTACGATGGATTACCTTATAATCCATAGTATAACAGAAAGGAGTGATTCCGTCAACATCATATTCAATTTTTACTTTCACCCATTCAGGATGAAGCAGATTAGACAAAACAGTTTCTACTTCTGACTTCTTAAAGAAATATCGCTCATCGTCAATAGAACGCTTTGTACGCCTTTGATTGAAATGCTCAATGGCTTCAGATAAGACAGCATTCACAGCTTCCGTAATGATAGCATTGTTTTGCTCGGTGAGAGAGAGCGTAGATGTGGTGTTCATAATGGTATTCATGATTAAACCTCCTTATTATTTGTGTTATACTTACTGTTTTCAAACCATCTCTTAGCCTCATTAAAAGTAATGTTGCTTAAGAAATGCTCAAGATAATCCCAACGAGAAATTCCTCGTGTCTCATCATGCTCAATTTTCTTAAGCAAACACCAATGAGGACGAGGATATTTCTCTTTAGCAAGAGCATATTCGTAAGTGGGATGATAATACACGGGACACTTTTTTGTGCTAAATTTATCTGAACGAATCCAAGCTGTCATTATAGTTGCTCTCCTTTTAGTTTTAGTTAAAGTCTGTGCGAATAGCGTCACAAAGCTTATAACGCTGTCCACGGATTTTGATATAAGATTCACCATTCATGTTGGAATAGATGCGAAGCTTGTGCTGATATTTGGGATTGGTTTTCTTTCCAATCCAAGCTCCCTCAGCGCAGAAAAGGGAATCATTGATGTCGTATTCAATTTTGTAGATTTCAATCCCTCCAAGAGCAGAGATGTAAGCAATGGGATAAAGATTAGACATATTCTGCGCGAAAAATTCTTTCTTGGTCATAATAGACATATTAGTTTTCTCCTTTCATAAGACCACGAAGCAAATTATACATCAGAGTATTTGCTTCTTCATCGGTTTGAAGCATAACAGTAGCCTCCTCAAAAGTTTCATCATTGGTGATTTTGAGAGTGGAACGACATTTGTTTTGAACAATAGTAACCATAAAATTTCCTTTCTCCCCGTATAGCCGATAGGACAGCTTGTTTATTGCGTTGTTAATTAACGATGTGAATAAGCCATAAAAACGCAATAAATTCCAAAGTTAAAAGCCAACCAATAATATTGATACAGAATCACCTCCTTTCATTTCTTATTTTCGTTTTCGATGAGATGTTACAAACCCATAAACAAAGCCCACCAATAAGTTTATGATAATAAAAGCATCTAAACAATTAATACCATAAACATTATTTGGGATATTGCTACAGATTGCATAAACGAAAACTATAATAAGAATTGCAATATTCAGATATTACCACCTCCTTTCATATTATAATATTAATGCTGCTGGAATACAACAGTTTTAATCTTTTTATTCCAGCACTTTTGACAAACCGTGCAAGTGATAGTCTTATCATGCTGATTGGGACAAGTAGAATAAGACTTAGGAAATTCAGGATTCTTAGACTTATCCTTGAAATCCACATAAGCCACAGGAAGATTATATGGATTAGGAACAGCCCAGTTCTTATCCCAAGCAGAGAAGATGATGTTTAAGTTCTTGGGAAGCTTTTCATTTTCAGAAAGCCATTCATTCACAATGAAATATTTCTTTGTGAAAGCCATGAACTTAATTTTTGGATTCCTAAGAGCGGTTTTGACCATACCCTCAAAGAAATTATAATCAGGGATGTCACCAGCATCAAAAAATCTGCAAAGGCTTAAACCTGAATGCTTAAGTTTGAAATCCACCTGACCCCAGAAATCTTCAGGGTCGTTATTATAAAGGCGAAGGTTGCGCAGATACGAAGCCTGAACAGTAGCAATCTGTTGGCATCCCTTCATACAATAACAACCATCCTTCTTACAAGGAGCATCCTCACGGCAACAGCAAGTAGGGACAGCCAAATCAAGAACCCCCATGCCAGTCTTAGAGTTTTTGGTAGTCATGTGGATTTCATTCGTTCTCATAGAGAGATGCTGAATGTATTCCTCACGAGACAGGGCGAATTCCTTCTTGTTGTTAACAGACTTAGCCATAAATAAAACCTCCAAATTTTAATTTTCCTCTTGACAAACTCAAGAAGATGTGTTATATTATCATCAATGGGAGGCAGAGATGTGTCCTCTACCTTCCGTCAACTCATTCGTTAGTTGCGGTGCTTGATGATGAACACCTGAACTATGCTGCTAACATAGTCAACGAAAATGATTCGCTACATATTTTCACTTCCTTTCCAAATAAAGTGACTACGAATGAGTAGTCTATAAACAGAGAGACAGTTGAATGAAACTGTCTCTCTTTTTACTTAAGGAACATCTTACCATTCTCAGTGGTAATAGTATTCTTGTAAATCACATCTTTATAACAGAAGATGTAATTATCCAGAGTTTCATTACGCTGAAAACAATCAGGTTTAGTCATACGACCGATACCAGACTTATCTCCCTCGTAAACTGTGATGAAATAGAAAGAAGGTTCTCTCACCAGATTATTTCCAAGAGAAGCAGAGAAAGAAAAATCACGAATATATGTCTGAATTTCTTTTACTGTTTCTTTATCAGCAATAACATTAAGAACGTTAGAGCAGATAACAATATAAGGGTCATAATAGAGCCCCGAAGACAAAGCAATATTGTTTTCTTCAACAGGCTTCCAGAACGGGTCATATCCTCTGAAGATAAAACCCTTAGTAGCAAGGAACTGCTCAATATGGTCAGTATAGCGACCACAGCCGAAATCAAGGACAATGGGGGTTCGGTCAAATTTGGTAATCTTTGCCCAATGCTCACGAAGAGCATCCCAATCTAAACGATTGTAGATAGCAGGAAGCTTCTTGGAGTTGATGGAAGTGTTCTTAGAAGTGATGTCGGACTGAACAGTGCAATACATTGTAATACCTCCTTAAATTAAATGATTTTGTTCAAGAGCGAATCTGTGCTGCGATTTTGTCAACGACAAGACGATATTTGTTTGTCATTTTAGGGGACTTATAATTACGTCCTCTACGATAAACATTGAGGATGTCATATGTATCATCATCAACAAAGGGAGAAGTGAACTGGATAAGAACAGAAGCGAAATCAATCGGTTTTGTAGGAGCATCGGTTCGCCATTCAATGATATACTTTCCACAACTGATAACAGGACGGAAGATTTTAAATTCACGTCCAGACTCATCATGAAGAGTCTTGAGATAGAAATAATTTCCATAAGTTGTGTTGTATTTAGACTTAGCCATTGTTACATCCTCCTTAAAAATATTTTTGAAAAACACTTGACAAATAGAAAAAGATATGTTATAATATCTTTATGAAAAGGTTGGAAGTTCAATCCCGCCTAAGCTTATTTAAAGCTTAAAGTAGCCTAAATAACTTATACCAATCATTTTAAATTAAATGAAAGATTGATTTAGGAACCATTTTAAATGGATTGAAATCTACATTTTATCACCTCAATTCTATTCCGATGAACATAAGATAGCTATACGGGTAGCGAGTAAGAGAGACAGAAGTGTGAGTTCTGTCTCTCATTTTTTCAATCAAGGGTTACATAATACCAACCAGTGCAATAATCTTCTTCATTGTTGCGCTTATCTTCTTCGGGGTCGTAATACCCTGTTACGGGTGTCACTTCTTCGTTTTGAGACCTATAAAGTTGTGTTAAAAGGTCGGAAATGGTTTCAGCAATTTCTTCAGACTTACAAAGAATTTCATAGCCATTAGACCAAATTTCCCCGTCTGGAAAGTCTCTTAGTCTTTCAAGAAATTCTGAAATCCATTCTTTTTTCTCTTCTTTATTAAACATAGTAACCTCCCTTAAACAAACCTAAACATCAATGATAACAGATTCCTCAATAATGAGGAAATTCCCAGCAAGATGCATATTATAATGGGTATAAGTTGCGCCAGCAATGGATTCAACGGGAATTGGGTCGCTGACGTAACCCAAATTACTCAGATACTCTTGCTTTGACTTGTAATCTTCAAGGGCAGCATCAGCTTCAAACCGCTCATCTTTATTGTCAAAAGTGTAGATGTGAAGCTGTGCCTTTTCTATATTGTCGTTATCAGGAATCCATGCATAACCAGTGGACATATACTTTCTCATTTTTATTCCTCCTTAAGATTCTTAAAATAAGGTTTTGACCTCAAGTTTATTACAGTGACATTTACCACAGCGATAACGCTCAGGATGTTCAATAAGCTTGCACATTCTTGTCCTTGTAGCAACTATCCTGTTACAATTAGGACAATAAACCTGATATTTTGCCCCTCCAAGTTGAGCCGCAGTTTCCTGAGCATACCATGCAGGAGCATCTTCAGGATTTACACACCGAGTTACTTTAAACTCTGTGAAATTGGAAACATAATTAGCTTTGGATTTCCATTCGCCAGTATGTTTCATGCCGTTTTTGGTAGCATGAAGAACCTCATGGAGAATTACTTCATGAACACCTCTGGGAAGGGCTGCTTCGAAATACCGATGAGAGAACGTGAGAACATATTTGTAATCACTGTCTTTGTAACAAAGACCCAGAGATTTAGGTCTGGGCTTTTCATTCCAACCAACGCGGAACTGGACATTCTGCATTTTCTTTTCATGCCCCCACATATAATCCAGCCAAACACAGATTTCATTCACCTCCTTTCTAATATCATCGAGAGTATAGTTTGCTGTGTCAGTGCGGGAAAAAGACTTAGGAATCAGAGAATAGATGTCAGCCATAATGTCAAACCTCCTTGAATTTAAATTGTTATGATTTAATTGTGGTCACGAACATCTGCGAAATGGTCAATGATAGCGTTTGTGTCTTTTTGGATTCTGTTGGTAGTCTTTTCAATTTCTTTGAGCAGGTTGAAACGAAGATTGGTGTAGATATTGTATTCTTCCCAACGAGTGATAAAACCAGCAGGAGAAATACCCAAAGCTCCAAAACAAGAAGTGGAAATAAATGGAACATTTAAACTATAATTTTCATTGAAATAAGGCCCCTGAACATACATACGACAGTCTTTATTAATGGAAACATTAACTTGGCATCCCGTGTCATCCTCAATATAAGTAGCGCGAATCACAGAGATTTTAGCTTCTTTCATAGCTTCAACCAAAGGCTTAAGCTGTTCACAAATTGCGTTCCACTTAGCCTCACCAATTGCGTTGATTTTGGGAGTGTAGAAGCTATCAGTGGTTTCGTAGTTGTTTTTGGTTTCACTAAGTTTCTTGAGAGCCATAGCGAGTTCCAAATCTTCCTGCATATCATACTCGACAGTAACCTTGATGTTGTTGATGGTGTTTGTGTTCTTGATTTCCATAGTTGTTCTCCTTTAAATAAATTTATTTTGTGTTAAGATAGTAGAAAAGGGGTAGTTATCTACCCCTTATTTACTGGACTTCAATGGTATAGAAATCTTCGTCACAGTGGAAACATTGATAAGTGTAATCTTCAACAGTAGAAGGATAAAGATTCCGTCCACACTTGGGGCATTTCTTTACGGGGTCACATTCCTCACCTCCATTCTCAAGGAACTCCTTTTCATCATCGGTGATGATTTCATTTTCATTAAGAGCAAAGAGAAGTCCGTCATAAGTTTCACAGATTTCCTTCTGAAACTCAGGAACAGCCCCAATCTTACGCTTAATCATTTTCACCTCACTTCCATCCACAACAACGCAAGGAGTTTCGTCTCCAAAAACATTGTGCTCAAGGAGACAATAAACCTTATCATTGATGCGTTTAAAATCAATGATGCTCCACAGACCAGAATGACCAACAGTTTTGTAAGTATTGTCCTTAACCATTTTTAAATCCTCCTTAAATTTGTTATTGTTTATGGTTAATGGTTTGGTTAAACCCGAGAATAGGTATCCCAATTCACATTGTAAAGATAAGAATCCATCATAATGAGAAAGAGTTTACGCTGATTAGATTCTCCCCAAACTCGCCGCATACCAGTGATATTGGGATGAGGCCCTGCATTGGGAAAAGATTCGATATGAGACTTAAGAAAAGGGGAAATGCTGGACTGCTTGGCATACTTGACGGGATAGACTTTGTTTTTCATTTTGTGAAACCTCCTTAAAAATCTTTCTTAGAATTCTTTAAATTAACAGGATAAATAGGTCTTCAAAGTAATAGCCTTCCCGAGAAATCATTTCACAAGCTTTAAGCTCATTTTCTGAAAGGCAGTCTTTATTGAAGAGTGAATTTGCAGTAGCAAGACCTGCGATATAACAAAGAGCAAGTTTAGAGAAAAATTCAAATTCATAAACTTTGAAGGTAACTCTTCCTTCTTCAACAAGCTGATTGAAAGTGTCAGCCCCCATACAAACAGCGGTAGGCATATTAGGACAACTATAATCAGGAACACAAATGTCCTTCCAAGAATTGATAGGCTCATCGAAGCTGTCTGTATAAAAAGTAACCTCAAGAACACAGGTTGTATCAAAAGGATGAGGTAAACAAGCATTCTGAATCTGAGCTGCTTCATTACAACGTTCAATACAATACTGAATCGCTGTTTCATTATCATCATCATAAATACATTCAGATTCTTTCATGAGAGAGGCATCATAAAAGAAAATAGAATCTCCATCGGCACACGTCCAAGGGTGAACAATCTTATTGTTTCCATGCTCAAGACCATATTCACCATGTGTGATTGGCTCGATAGCAGACTTGATGCAACCATGATAAAGAGTGTAAGACATAATACTAACCTCCTGAATTTTTTTAAAATTTTGTGAAATAATGCTTGACAAACAGATTGGAATATGTTATACTGTCCACAGTAAGAGAAGTTGACCCACATCTTCCCTTACTGTGCGTAATTAAAGTGGTGTATTAATTACGGTGCTTCATAATGAAGACACAAACAATATTGTCGGTGTAATCGACGTAGATGATTTTCTACATACAATCGTCTCCTTTCAAATAAGATGATATGTAAACAGAGTTGTGGGACTCTGGAAACATTAGAGAGTGGTTTTACTGCTCTCTTTTGTTTTAGTCACGAGGGTCAAAAGCAACGTCAATCCAAAGACTGTTTCCTGCCTCGGAGTCATAATAAAGTTCAGCATTTTCAACAAATAGCTCATCGGAAAGGTCATTCCAATCCAAAGAGCCGACTGCAACAGAGAGACAGGTATGTCCACCTCCAATTATCCATTTACCCTTAGATGTATTGTAGATTGCAATTTTGGTATCTTTGGAGAGGATTCGAATAAAATCCTTAATGGAAACATAGTGGTCAGGGTTTACAGTCTTATTTTCCTCCCCGTTTAAATAATTGCAAGCCGCCTTGAAATCTTCAAGGAAATAGTGACCCTGAGCCCAATAATGACGCTGATAATCAATTCCCCATGCCACAGTATAACGGGGATGACCATCATCAGTCCAATTGCACAGGAGAGTGCGGTCAAGTTCTTTGTTCTCCGCAACGATTTCGTAAGTGATGCCATTGTCATTCTTAAACTCTCTAACCATTTTAAATACCTCCAAATATTTTTTAATAAATTTCGAAAAAAGACTTGACAAATGTGTAAAGATATGCTATAATTAAGTCACAATCTAAAAGAGACCTGCAACCTCAGATAGATTGTGACTTGTATAAGAAATCAACTCGCATTAATTTCTATGTTTAACTATTAATACCTAACAGGTATTATAAGTATAATCAATGTGTATGATTTTACTCATGTGAAATCACCTCTTTTCTCCCTCTATAGGGAAAGTTAAGCTTTGCAGGAGCTTAATAAAAAGGACGAGTAGCTGCTAACTACCCGTCCTTTTATTTTTATCTGTTCTGCTTGCCAACAAAAGCAAGATTTTCTAACTTGATAGTCAGAACATCAGGCTTTTCATCAAGCTTGTTGAAATATGATGCCTGAATAAGACCAGTTGCCTGAAGGTCAGCTTTCTTGATTTCCTTACCGTCAAGGAAATACTTAACCTTAGACTTATTGGGAGTGCTGTGAGCAACAACATAGATGTTATGCTCACCAGCCTTGTTGGTGTGCTCAATAAAACGGTCAGAACCAGAGAGATAAGTTCCCCAAGTCCTCTGCTGAGGAACATAGCCCTGTTCCATCTTTGCCTTGATGGAAGCCTTGTTTGTACGATTGATGCCGAAGCGGACAGTTGCAAGGGTCTTCTTGTAGGCAACGTGACCAGCCCTCTTTGCTGCGGCAGTTAACGGAAGGTCAGTAGTCCATCCGATATTGGTGAAAGTCCCCTTGTGGATAGCGTTGATGATGGTCATAGCTTCGTTCTTGTTCATGATTTTGTTCTCCTTTAAATTAAAATAGATTTTTATTCAGAAACCCAGATTTCACTCTGGGCTGTCTGTTTTATTGTAAACATCAAAAGCATATTCTTGCTGGTATTTTTGTTCAGCTTCTTTTCTTGCTTGTACAGCTTCTTCAAAAGATGGGAAAAATTTATTTAAAACTTTTTTCTTTTTTACTGTTAAATTGGCTAACCACCTCTTTTTCCCACGCGGATTATAAGAAACACCTTTTACTCCTGTTGTATTTCTTGAATTGGCATGGGAGTTCATACTATTTTGATAAGGTTCAACCACTCTTAAATTGTTTTTGCGATTATCTCTTATAAGATTGCCAGTTTTAGGATGCCTTTTATGGTCTACAATCCTTTTATCATCAAAATCCAATCCCATAATAAAACGATGCAAAAACAACTTTCGAGCTTTTCGATGTCCAATACTAAAATTAGCAAACACATAACCTTTATTACTAAATGTCCAATAATATTCGCTAATTTTTTCGTAATCTTCTTTGTCGATTAGGAAATATTCTCCGTTTTTGTCATAAACCGTATAATAATCCCCGTCATCACTTAATTCATAAACATTGTGTTCTCTTCTTTCTTTTCCTGCGTCTATTAAGGCACAGCCACATGATTTAACACTTCCGTTTTTTAAGTTATCCGAAGATACTGAAACTAATAAAGGATTACCACAATCACATTTGCAAAACCATCTTGGTTTGGCGCGATTACCTCTATTATAATCAGGAAAAAGAACAGTAAGTTTATTAAATTTTTGTCCCAGTAAATTTTCTCTCGTGCTTCTATTATCCTCTGCTTGGCACCCACAAGAAGTGGTATGCCCTGTGGTTAAATTGCTTTGATTAATAGAATATGGAATAACATTACCGCATTCACATTCGCAAAACCAATAGCGTATATTATTATGTTCTGATTCCTCCCTTTCTAAATCTTCTTTTATTACAATTAGTCTTCCAAATTTACAGCCTGTTAAGTCTATTCTTTTTTCAAATGCTTTCTCCTTTTTTAAACATCCACAAGACCTAACAGGATGTTTTCCTGTTAAATTGTGGCGTTCAACTGAAATTATAGTATGTTTTTCACAAGAACATTCGCAGAGCCAGTAACTTCCTTTGGGTTTTCCTTCAGATTGTCTTTGTTTTTCTTTTTCTAAATCTTCTTTTATAACAGTTAATTTTCCGAAAACCTTTCCTGTATAATCTATCTTTTTACTCATAAATCCTCGACTTTCTTTATTGGAGAGGCTTAGGCAGCCTCTCCAATAATTTCATAAACTTTATTTAATAATGGCATTCCAACCATAACATTGGTAAATCCCATTGGAGTTTTAGGGGTTCGCAGTGCTACAGGGTGAGACTCAAAGTCAGAAATTGCAAGGAGCCCCGCATATCCTGTATTTTTAAAATTCTCAACATCAGCCTGCTTGTAGCACTTCATCAGATAATCAATCTGACAAAGATTGCGAATCTGGATAATGTCCTTATCCTCAGTATGAACAGGGAACAGTTCCTTTGCCATTTCAAAGAACTGATTTTCACTGAAATCAATCTTTGCATATTCCTCACACTCCTTCTTGAACTCCTCAAGATACTGCTTCTGTCCCATAAGAGTGAGACGTGCCGCCTCAAGCTTATGATTCATAGAAGAACTATGACGAATACTGATTTCATTTACCATGCCCTTACGAGCACGAGCAAGGCAATTGGAACAAAAGATGCGGATGCTGACATAAGAAATGGAGATTGCCCTACTTCCATCGTGGGAGTTTTGAAGTAGGAGATAAGGCTTATAATCATCACCAAGAATATTCATTCCCTCCGTACTCATGGTAATGATGTTTTTAGCTCCATTGGTTCCATAACTTCCTGCGGTTTCAAAGTGAGCACCTTCTTCCACAAGAGAGTCGAGGAAGTCAAAAGCATCTTCATTGTTCAGAATCTCATAGTTGGGAGAAACAATACCAAGAGACTGCATGGTATCAGTACGAACCGTAGCAACCTTATCCTTGATTGCATAAGGAGTCTGAACCATAATCTGCTTATCTCCCATCATCTGAACAACGGGCTGAGTAAACTGGATAGGGAACTTCTCAACCTTGTAGTTGAGTCCAGACAATTCGAGAGCCTGAGCAAGATTGCCAGCAGAGGTGATGTCCTTACCTACGCCATCGGTAAACACAGTGCGCTGAACATTGTCAAAACGAGAAGCGATAGGAGCGACTTTCTCACTATTGAACTGAAGAATACCCATAATATTTCCTTTCTGCGTTTAAGCTCGCCAGCTTTTTTGTTTTTGTTGAGATAATTATATCACAAAAGTTTGGATTTGTCAAGGACTTTAGATTAAATAATCTAAAGTTTTTGAAGGTGAAGGGTGGAAGATTTACTTCCACCCATATACCTTCTTAATGTAGGGAGCAAGGGAACGGGTGTATCTGGTAATGTCTTTCTTGGTGACTGTGCCGTTGTAGACTTTCCAGAGGAAATTGTCAGCTTGGTCAGAACTGATGCTTGGCTTAAGCTCTCTGTAAATACAGATATGACTTGCATCATGATGAGTTTGCTTACATCCGAAATCATATCGGTCTACATAGAAATCAGCGTAGGCACAATCTCCGAAGAACGTAAGACATTCTCCGATATTGTGACCGTAAAGCTTATATCCAAGCCTACGACCATTCCAAAGACCAATATCAGCAATACAGACGATACGTCCCTGAGTATAAATATTGAGATTCATGCGCTCATCATCAAGATAACTGTTATTGAGTTCATACATCTCTTCTCTGAGCGTGTCATCGTCAACATCGGTAGGGAGACCATTAATCTCTCTGTTTTCGAGCAATCCCTCCTTCCAATCTTCAAGGTCAAGGTCGTAATTTTGCCAAATGTGGTGGATAGGTTCTCTGGTTTTCATGTTCGTACCTCCATAATTTTATTTGAGTTTATTTTAAACCATCCAAGATGGTTTGTCAAGGGGTTAAACTAAAAAATAGTAAATTTAAGCGCCAATGCAACTACTACAATAGATATAATCGTCTTCATCGAGATACGCAGACGGGAGAGCCATTGTGCTTCCACAACAAGTACATTTCACAATCATTTGCCATATTTTTCAGAATTTTAGCATACTCACGATGCTCTTCTGCATATCCCTCCCACTGTTCAGCAGATTCCTTAGTATCACTACCCAAAGCAAAGATATGGCAGTTGGATGCAGTATCCAATTCATCTTTTGCCGCTTCAAGGTACATCTCCTTCATCCATTCAATCATATTCTCCGTCAAATTCATGTTCTTAGCCATAATATTTCCTTTCTCCCCGTGTAGCCAGTTAGGTCAGCTTAAATGTGTTGTTTGTTAATGTGAAGTTGATTTGTTAGATGTTAATCACGAGGAGTAACACAAACCTTGAGTTTATTTTTCTTGGCATACTCGCAAATAGCTTTGTATTCGTCCTCTGTGATACTACGGTTAGAAGCTCCTCTTGCTTGAACAATGGCTTCGTTTTCAATTTCAATAGTAACCAAGGGCTTGTCAGTAGCTTTTGTCTTACGAAGGAAAACAATCAGGCTATTTTTCTTAAGAATTTTAGAAATGTAGCTGGCAACACAATGATTCAACGCAGAACCTTCATGCTTGACATCATCTGCATTCTTAGGACGAATAATACTGTATGTTTTATCCTCCGTGATAAAAGGTGTGAAATCTTTATAGGCATTTTCAAACATCTCCGCCTGTTCCTCGGTAAGCTTGACTTTAAAATTACGAGAAGTAATATCATGAGTCTGCTTGAGGTAAGAACTGTAAAGAGTAGGCTTAATATCCATGGAAATGCACATATCAAGATAGTCACGAAGCTCACCAATAAACGAGTTTAAAGTATTAAAACCTTGGTTGATAGTTTCTTCACAGACATAATCCATAAACTTGCCAAAGGTGTAGAACTGATAGAATTTGGAATTTCTATAATAGTAGTTTGTCCTCATATAACACTCTAATGTAAAACTGAAAACATTTCCATTTCCATCAACACTAACATGATTGAATTCGAATTCTTCGTCCCAATACTTAGCTTTTTCAATAATATCAAACCATTCCTGATTTGTGTAATGGCAGAAATCCTCTAAAGTCAGTCCTTTGTTATAATAATTATACTCGTAATCATACTCGTTTTTCTTAAATGCGGAATCAACGATAGACTGCAAACTCATCCAATCATCAAGAATATTTCTGTCATTGGCTTCTTTGTATTCTGCTTTCGTAAGATGAACAAGCTTGTAAACAGGTTCAGCAGTTTCAATTGTAAGGCTAAGAAGAGCATTTTGAATAGATTTGGGAGCAGTGCGGAAGATGATTTCAGCAGATTTATTTCTACTTAATGCAAGCTTTAATTCTCTGAAAGTAAATTTAGGTCCAATATTCTCAATAGGAATACCCCAAGCCTGAGAGATGAAATAAACTGCACTATCACCCATTCCAGCTTCATAAACGGGAGTAACGCCATTACTGACAGGCTGTGCATCAGGTTCAAGAATAGGAATTATCTGTTCACCGTCCATGATAAAGTTGCAAGAAGCATTGTTGGTGGCAATTTTGTATCTATAATGACGAGATACAACAGCACCAAGAAGGAAGCAATAGCCAACATTGACCCAAAAATCACCACCTTTTAAATTAATTTCCTTGATAACAAAAGTGTTAGGAGAAAGACTATCATAATCGACAGGAGCACCAGTAAATAAATCGAAATACAAATTAGAATCAGAACGGTTCGACTTGTAATGAATAATAATTTTCTTTCCAAGAGGAGTAAAATCACTATTATAGCGAATGTTTTGAACCTTAGTTATTTCGATTTTTGCCTCTTCAAGCTTATCAGTGAGCTCTTTAATACGAGCGTTGATTTCCTTTTCTTTAGCAGAAACTTCATAGTTGTTAAAGAAGCTTGCATAATCGTGAGTGGAAGACTTGTAGAAATTAGCAATAGAAGTGTTAGACATAATCAAATCTCCTTTAATATTTTATAGATTATAGGTTGATAGGGACTTTATATAAAGGGGAGGTTTCCCTCCCCAGATATTAGATAAGCTCACCAGTGTAGTTGTAAAGCTTACCATCAACCTTTTCACGAAGTTCATAGAATTCACGAGACTTCAAGACTCCAAGGATTTTCTCCTTGAGCTCAGGCTGAGTGCGATAATAGTCACCATTGTAACTCCAATGACGCTTATAGATTTGCATAGAATCTTTTTCTTTAAGAGCCTTAACAGGGGTGTAAAGACTAACAGTTACATCTTCTCCCTTGCTATTCTTATAGGTGAGTTTGATGTAAATTTCAACAGGGTAACTACCATAAGAAGGGACATAAGATTCAAACTTGTAATCCTTTAGATACGGATAATCTCGGAGAAGAGCCTCCTTATAAACCTTAGCAAGATTACCAACATTCTGATACTGATAGGAAACACGATAACCAATAGCAGGAAGATAAACAGTACGGTGGAAATCGGTGTTACCCTGATATTCCTCAAAGCTATGGCAACGGTCAATACACTCACGTTCATAATTCTTTTCCCAATAGCTACCAGGAACGGCACATTCTTGAGGGATATAATGGATAGCACAAATATCTCCGATAGAGAGATTTTCAAGAATCCATTCAAGAGTAGATTTAGAGAAACAATTCTCCCAAGAATCCCAATTGCAGATATAGCGGTCAGCCTCTTCCAAAGTGATACCGAGTTCATCAGAATGGATAGGGGAATCATAGATAGAAACAATGTGATTACGAGAATTAACAGACTTACGCATAATAAATACTTCCTTTCTTAAATACATCTGTTTAAAACCTTATAAAGATTTAAACTACTTTCTTATGATTGAGATGAGAGGGGAATTACTTCCCCTCATCCTCATAATCATCTTCATAATCAAGGTCAGTCTCAGCTTCAGCGTTGAGCTCATGAATCTTAGCAAGAGCACGAAGCTTCAGAATCTCCCGAATGGCTTCCTTGGGGATATTGTCTCCCATGTCAGAAGCATCAGCTAATTCCTTACCAGCCATGTCGTAAATCTTCTTGGACTGGTAAGAAATCACACAGTCTTCATCTTCGATTCTCACCTGTTCGTCGGGCTGGATGTTGTTCTCGTTCATGGAAGCTTCAAAGTTCACCTGAGACATGACTTCCATGACAAGAGCCATTCCCTTCTTGTCGCTATTATTAACAATACGCTGAATAACAGCAAGACCAGCTTCACGGTCTGCCTCAGATACAGAGCCCATTGCGCCAACCTTGATTTCGTCGATATAAAGGAATTCGAGGTTGCTGTTGTTTTCCTTCATGAGCTGGACGCGATTCAGGGACTTCTTGTTGTTGTTGATGTTAGCCATAATAGATTCCTTTCCGTTTTAACGTCTTGAACGTGACGTAAATTTATTGAACCTTAATAATAAATGTTGTTATTAGCATTCAGTCTTCTTAATGGACATAAAGTTTCCAAGCTCTTTTAGTGCAGTGAAAAGTTCACCAGCCAAAACGTCATTAAGCTGAAACTCAAGTTTTTGTCCATGAAAGTTAGTAACAGAGAAATTGTAAAAACCATTTTCTTTGTTGAGACTAATAGCTGTGGCAGACCTATCATCATTAGCACTGATATTATAAGTTTTGTTAATAGTTAGCATTTGATTCTTCTCACTTTCTTTTTTGTTGTGATTGTGGATATTTTGATATAGAAAAAGATGGAAATTATTTCCCAGCAATCTCATCATAATTTTCCCGAATAGAACGAATTCGAGTTTCATCAGCTTTGATTCTGCGCTCGATTTCTCTCATAAGAGCGGAACGGAAAAGATTATAAATGTTATAATCGTCCCACTTAACGAGCCAGCCATCTTTATCTTCACCCAAAGCAGTAGAGTAATATTCCTCACTGGGATTCAAGGTATAGTTAAAAGAAGTACGCCCTACAGTTGAGTATTTAAGGACATAAACTTTACCATAAGGATTATAACTAATACACATAAAACAACGTTCGCCAGTATCGTCTCTATTAAAAGAAGCCTGTAAAAAATTGCTAATTATATCTTTTACACCAATGTTTTCAACCGTCTTACACAATTCAAGAAGCTGATTGCAGATTTCAGCCCATTTAGCAGCACCAATAGCCTTAATGCGAGGAAGATAAAATTCCTCAGTACGCTCACGAGTAGCTTTGATGTCGTTCATCTTTTGAATGAGCTCCATCATTTCGGTGTCCTCGTTCTCCTTGCAAGTAACGGTAACGGTCATGTTCTCATAAGTCTTAGTAGTCATATTTTGCTCCTTTTCTCCCCGTATAGCCGATAGGACAGCTTATAGTACTTTTATTTTATTAAATAATTTTTTGCATAATCGGTGTCGTTGCAGCTTTCATCTTCTGTATTATAGCTACGCACACCATCAATATCAAATGCATATTCTATTTGATATCTTAAATCACCTACTGTCCCCTCTGCTTCTCGCAACAATTCAGCAAGATATAAAATATCTTGTTCTTCTCCTTGTATTATAAGATTATGCTCTTTAAATCGGTAGATTTTAGTTTCCATTTATTTTTTACCTCCTTTATTTAATGGCAGAAATGCTTGCAGAGTTCCTTACAGATAACGTGAGAGTATTCATTTCTCCCATCAAATCTGTAATCATCAGAACCACAAGTAGCAATCCACTTAAGACACAAACGAGTGAATTCCTCTTGCAGATACCGATGTTCATGAGTCATGAGTTCACAGAACTCTTTGTTATCGTGGCTGAAATTATTAACAAAATCAGTCATTGTGGAAACAGCTTCTTTAGCGGTAGGCATAGTTTTATTCTCCTTTCTTAAATCAAGCACTCAAAATTAGATTTCAACTTCGATGATTTTACAATCCCAATTGTCGTGATTAAAAGTTTCTGCCCAAGCACAACTCTCATTGAGATTGTTTTCATCGTCCAAAATATCCTCTTTGATAAGGACATCCATAACCTTGTCTAAATCATCATTGGAATTGATTTCGAATTCGTAATCGTAACTGTTTTCATCCACATATTTACAGGCTTCAAAAAACTTTTCAAGCATACGAATTTGTGCTTTAAGCATGGTATCAAAGAACTCAGGTTCCCCAATTTCACGCTCACAGCAATCAATAACCATGTACTTCTTCATAATTTTTTCATTTCCTTTCTTAAATCACAATTATTGTTTGTTAATCATCAAAATCGCAATTTTCTTCATCGAGGTTGGCATCTCCAACCCATTCAACCTGACGCATTGGAATTAAATCCAAATGCTTAGAAGCATATTTGATAGCTTCATCAATGGTCATGTCATCAGGGACTTGAATGGAGGAATTATACACTCCAATGCAGTTTACGGTTACATTCAGGGTTTTCATAATTTTACTTCCTTTCTTAAATCATAAAGGTTGTTATTAGTATTCAGTAATTTATTTCCTCCTTTCTCACATAAATATGATACCAATCTGCTCCCAACCAAAAATCCCACTCTCCAAGAATGGTATCTTCAGGTTCAGTGCAAGAAACTTCTGTCAAAATTCCTTTTTCATTAGGAACAAACATCACACCTTCACACCAAGAAGGGGCTTCGTCTGAACCACAAAGTTTGAAGTCAACTACAACTCCATTTTCAAATTTTACTGTAAGAAGATAAGAAGACTCTTTTTCTCCTAACCAATATCTACGATTTTCTTCATCATCCAAACAAGCGGCTTCTACATACCTTGCAATGGACGAAGAAATGTTAATAGTTTTCTCAAATTTCATTTTTTATTCCTCCTCCTTAACGTCAGTGGCTTCAAAGTCATCCGACCAAGAAATATCTTCTTTTCAAAAAAGTCTTGACAAATGCACTTTTATGTGTTACAATACCTACAGAGTCAAGAGACCCGTAATCTCTTAACTCTGTAGGATATTGTTTTAGGCTTCCTTATAGCTCAAGGAAACCAGTTAAAACGATTACATAATAGTAAACGTTAAAACGGTAGTTGATAGATTTAATTTTCTACATGGCTTTCATCTCCTTTCTGCCTTAGACAAGGGTTTCATATATTTGAACAGCTTACGGGGCTGGAATTTTAGATGGGAACAGGATTTTACTCCTGTTCCTTTTCTTTCTCTTCAAAGGGCTTAAGAGGAACACGATTTCGAGTAGTGTATTTTCCTTCGTCATCCATCAGAAAATCGTTTTCACAGGAATCACAGAAGAATTTGGTTTCATTCCTGAAATTGTCAACTTCCTCAACCCAATAGTTCCCACAGTAAGGACAGCGAGGCTCAATATACTGTCCGAATTTAATATCCTCCTGATATTCCTCAGAACGAAGTTCAGACCAAACCTTGACAGAAAATTCCTTAGGATTATCAGGATTGAGCTCAGCCATGCAAATATCCTGTTCGACTGTCTGTCCATCACGGACAAACGTAATAAACGCTCCATGATACCCTTCTTCCATTTCAGGATAAATCCTGAACTGACCATTAGGCGTGTCGATAGATGCGTAAGGGACGCTGTTCTTAGTCGCAGAATGCATCATCATCTCATTGAACACTTTATTGTTTTTGTTGATAGGCATTTCTGTTTCCTCCTCAATTTTGACATTGACAATATATTCATTCTTAGTATCAGGGGCAACCATTTCCCAATGACCGAGGATAGAATCATAAACTGCTCCAGAACAGTTTATTTCATGTAAACCTCCGTTTTCATCAGGAGTCCAAAGAACAGACTCACACCAAGAGGGAGCATCCTGAGAACCACAGCAACGAATATCCATTACCGTTCCATCAGAAAATCTAACGGTAAGGGTGAATGGAGTTTTATTTTCTGAGAACCAATCTTCGGGATAGCTTAAAGAACACGCCTTATTAATTTTGGCGGCAATATCCTTGCTGATAAAGATGTCTTTTTCATAAAAATGCTTCATTTTACTTATCCTCCTTAAAGTTATTTTTTATTTTTTGGTTTTTGGTTTTAATACATATAATACTCATCGTCATGATGAAGATATTTCTCAGTCAAATCCTTTAAAGGTTGACTGATTTTTGCGGGTTTCTCTTTAAGGCGTGAATCCTTAAAGGCTCGATTTGTGTAGTATCGGAACTTGCCATGTCCCTTTACCATTTTATTATGTTTTTGAGCTTGTAGGATTTCATGTTCGTTCATGCCCATATTATTTCACCTCCTTTTGCTGTAATTTATTAGTTCTTCTTAAGGCGAGGGGTAATGGCAACACCATTTTCGGTGCTAACAACGATATACTCAACTCCATTATCTTTGTCCGTAAGAATATTAGCAGAAATAGTGGCTTTCTCCGCAACGGTCTTTTCAACAAACGGAGACCAACAAAAGCTGGAATATCCCGCTGAAACAGAGCTAATAAACAAGGTGATAAGAACGATAATGCAAATGATAAAGGTGACGATGTTCTTCTTCATAGTGTTCATGGTTTTCATTTTTCTTTTTCCTTTCCTTTTCTTTTTATCCTATTTAATTTCAATTACTGATTATTAACAGTCTCCAATTGCTACGGCATAATAGAAATCATACATCTTTTGACGTGAGTTAACATCTAACTCATCCCAAGATTCAACTTCCTCGCCTGATGCACTCATGTCTTCTTCATACCACTTCCTTGCTGTATATTCTGGGAATCCTGCTTTTGTAATAATGTGTTCTGATTCTACACCTTCTTCCTTTGTGCTTGTAGTAATTGAGGAGATTTGATATGGTTGATACGGAATGTTAATGTAATCATTATATAAACTGCCATATCCATATCTACCATACCCATATCCACCATAACCCCCATATCTATAACCGTAATTTGCCATATGGTATGTTTCTTTTAAGTGGGGCTTATTTAAGAATGTCGCAATACTTTCGACTTGTTCATTGCATTCAATAGCAGATTTACAGTATTTATTGCGAACAGTTCTTATTGGGTCATCATAGCCCATCTTACCTAAGACACAAGCGGCAATATATCCTGTTCTACCATGTCCGCCAAGACAGAAGATTGCAACTTTCTTTGTCTTAATACGAGAAATAATGTCCGTCACACAACGCTTAAGAATAGATTGAGGTAAAACCCCATAATCTTCAATGGGATAATATAGAACTTCGCCGCAAAAACCTGTATTCCAAATCTCCCCACCAAGTTCTGCTAAAGGAACAAGAACATCAATTTTCTTTTCTTTTACGAGGTCTTTCACTTGACGCTCTTTGCAAAGATAAAGATTTGGAATGATTTCTGTAGGCTTGTGACAGGCAGTGGAAGCCCAAATGTTTTTGGCTTCTAAGACATTGTTTGTCTTGTTTTTATTTTTCTTTTTGTTGCGCTTACTCATTAGAACTTAACCCCCTTCTATCAAAACGACTTTTATCATTTTTTCTCCTTCTCCGTTTTCTGTTTTCTTTATCTTCGTCTTCAAAGTCTTCTGGATGAACCTCTCTATAATATCCATCCTTTTTATCTATATCAGACGGATAGATTCTGCTTGTTCCCCATTTAACGGGAATATAGTTCATAATGTTGTCGGTAGTTTCTTCTTTCTGCTCTGAAACAGCGCTATAATAGCCACCATAACACTCAGAAAGTAGATAAATATTTTCTTTGTCTGTTAAGGGAGAAATTATGCCGAGATTTAAAGCTCTTTTGTAAAAGGCTTTAATCTCATAAGTACAATTGTCTTGGCAAACATCCCATACTGCAAATGGTGGTTGATTTTTCTTGAATTCAAGAAAATTCAGCACAGCCGTATTTGAAGAACCCAAGAAAAATATCCTATTTCTCTTGTTGTAGAAAATACCGTTATTGTGGCTCAAATCAACCATATGGTCGATAAAAACCGAATCGGGAACTTTCTTATATAATAAAGCACCATCTGCAATGGCTTGCCATGCATAGCCGCCATAAGCACAGTTCCAATCCTTATTATAACTAAAAAGCTTGGAACAGGTAATCAAAGCATTTGTTGGCTCAAGATGCGGACAGTTCCATAAACTGTTTCGTTCATTTAATGCGGGTGTGAGATAACGAATTTCATAATTGCACTTTTCGGGCGCGTGACGTGCTTCACCCAAGCAAAGTGCAACGGCATAGTCATAAAACATTACTGCAAATTGAGCATCGAATTTGGTTTTAAATTCTTCAAATTCTTCAACCCACTTATCATGTCCATGATTAAATGGAATCGGTTTGGCCATGACACTTAAAGCTTCGAGGGCATAAAACTCTCTGATACCTTGATACACAGGAACGATAATGTTGCTGGGACAAATTTCTCCATCGCCCCAATTTGGGAATCTTTTAGGATTTTGTTTGAATAAATCATCGTACATTTTACTTAGCCTCCTTTAAAATAAAGTTGAAATATTTATTTAAAAATGTAAAGAGTTTAATAATGGTATCTGCCCCCTTGGGGATTATCCTCCTTCCTCTTGTAATTAAACACCTTGCTAATATTGTAAGCCCAAATATTATTCAGGCTTGCATCAACACAAGGTTGCACATGAATTGGAAAATGAATTGAAGCGCAATACTCTTCAATCCTTTTGAGTTGGAATTTTCGGAACACTGTGATGGTTTCACCCTTGAGCAGAGCTCTGATGTCAGCTTGTTCAAGAGTGTCAATCAGCAGGTTTAGTTTGTTGTTGCTATCTATGTTATTGATAGCTTCATTTAGGTAACGTTCCTGCATCGTAAGCATTTTACTTAGCCTCCTTTTCACGATTTACAGCAGCTTTTCTTAATTCATCCTGAGAATCATAATACTGCTCAAAGGCATCACAGCCTTCCCAAGAGATTTCAGATTGAAGCTTTACAAGCTTTTCCGTGGCTTCTGCCAACGCTCTCTGAGCCTCTTCGAGAGCAGACTTCTGTAATGCAATATAGGAATCCATTGCAATATTCTTTGCCATAAGAATGGCGGTGAATTCATCTTTGAAAAACCCTTCATAGTGCTGAGGCATAATATGAGTTTTCATTTCATTGAAAGTGCTCATACTGATAAACCGTTCTCTCAATTCGTGTGATGCCAGAAAATATACAGGATTTTCATTGGTATTTTGAATATTCTGAATTTTATACACACACAGAACATTCATTGTAGTAGGTTGACGATATGTTAAGATATATTCATATCCGTCCAAAGTAATATTTTTCATTTGCTTTTATCCTCCTAAATTTTAATTAGAAATAATACTTAAAGTAACAGTCGATGGGTTTGACTGTCACTTTAGCCGATGAGCTCAAACCCATCTTGGTTGTTTTGACAACATATCCAAAACGGGCATAAGCGTCCTTCTCACTTCTGGCTACCACGTCGCCCTCGTATAGCTTGGATTGTCCTCCAAGCTGTGCAACGTAGGCTTTGACGTGGTATTTACTACGTAATTTCATTAATTCACCTCCTTTTATTCTGCGGTAATGACCCACTCTTCGCCATTACCATCAACAATATGAACAACTTCATCGTTGATAGTAACAGATTCGAGATTGCTCATCCATGCTTCCACAATCTCTACATGAGAAGCCATAGCTGACTCTTCAGCGTCAGACAATCCTGTTTCATATCCTACTTGGAAAGACCCTGTAAGGTCTTCACGACTATAAAGAGTATCATCTTTAATCTGATAGGATTTCTCTCCCATGTCCCATCCAAGATAGAACATAAAGATAGAGCAGATAGCGGCGATGAGCGCTGCGACCAAAATAATGTTTTCCTTAATTTTCATTTTTCTATTCCTCCAAATATTTTATAAATTTTACTTGACAAACGCTAAATACTATGGTATAATTCTCTCAAGAAGTGAGGAATCCCGTATTATTTTCTCACTCCTTGAGGCTATTGGTTGATACTATCAGAACTTTAAGTTGCGACCTTAAAGCTCAATTACGCCACCAACATAAATGGCGTAGACTACAATGCTGAATCTGTAATCAACCTACTTTGTGAGTGTCATATATGATTCACTTCCTTTCTTCCTCTAACTGAGGGATTGTCCATCTATACGGGCTGGACTTATAGGAAAAGATTGAACGACTCGTTGTGGGAGTCGTTCTTTCTTTTTT